>JAEEGH010025810.1_pt1 | contig 11758 bp, 7 predicted proteins | sample 9134181 | NCBI WGS metagenome assembly JAEEGH01 (sample SAMN16246544, study PRJNA631951) | gut metagenome | biome: gut microbiome; feature: rumen; material: DP-attached | host: Bos | place: Iran: Karaj | collected 2018-10 | reverse complement strand
ATCGGTATCGTAGACGAAGAACCGCCGTATGCGGAACCGCACGTACGGTGGTGTGAGAGGTCGGAAAATGAAATAGGAGGAAAACTATTTCATTTTCCTCCTACTCGATTTGTTTCCTCGATTTCCCCGATTTCCCGTTTCTTTTGTTGCTTTATAGCATATCAGGGAAGAAATGCCTGACCCTATTACATCCACAAGAAAGCTTCCCGGCAGGGGAAGCTTTCTCTATCATTAATGACCTCCCCATGAATGAATACTGATGCATATACCAGAGGCATTGAAGCCGAGTTCTGTGCCGTTGTTCAAACAGATAAGAAGACCTGTTCCTGAGAATGACTCCTGCTCCTCTACAATAGCTATCGACTGCATTGGGAAACTCTCCATGACGAACGCCTTGACTGCTGCTGGCAGCTCATTGGCAAAATTATTATTGTACATCATAACTTTATTCTTTTTATTGTGAAACATGTTGTTTAAATTTTCTGATGCAAAATTACGCACTATTCACAATTAATCATTCTTTTTTCACGTTTTTCGAGTGAAAAGCTTGCGACACGCCGCCCAATCTGCGACACATCGGGCATGCACCTTTCGGATCTGTCGTAGCACCCCCATGACACAAAGTCTCCTGACCCCATTGTGACATGGGAAATAAAAAACAGAAATTTGTGTGTTTTTTCTCTTATACATCTTTATTAAAATAAAAAGAAAGTTGTATCTTTGCAAACTGAAACCATAAAGAAACGATTATGACAGAAGAACGAATGATTACTACCGAGCGGGTTTTCAGCATTTTTAGTGAACTGAATGGAATACCGCGCCCTTCACATCATGAGGAGCGAGTGGCCGACTATCTGTGCCGTTTTGCTGAACGGCTGAATCTGGCGTATGAACGTGACAAAGAGAACTGTGTGGTGATACGCAAGCCTGCCAGCAAAGGATTTGAGGGGCATGAGCCTATTGTGCTGCTTAACCACATGGATATGGTATGTGTGGGTATGGGCGATCCGCTGAACACCCCTATTGAGCCCTACGAAGAGAATGGCTGGATGAAGGCTCGTGGCACATCACTTGGAGCCGACAACGGCATCGGGCTGTCGATGGCTCTTGCTGTACTTGAAGATGACCGTATTGAGCATCCTGCCTTAGAGGTCATCACGACAACGAATGAAGAAGACGGTATGTCGGGTGCATCACAACTGAGCAAGGACTTCTTAAAAGGCAGGAAAGTGATCAACCTTGACTCGGAAGACTATGACACCATCACCACTGGTGCTGCTGGAGCCTGCCTACAGTTTCACCGTTTACCAATGAAGCGAGTAGCGGCTCCTGAAGACAGAAACTGGTTCCGCATCTGCATAGATGGGGGCTTGGGTGGCCACTCCGGTGTTGACATCAATAAGGGACGTTGTTCGGCCGTTAAGGCAGCTGCTGCTATTTTATTGTCTCTTTCGGAGAAACATGACTTCAGCCTGGCGACTATCAATATAGGTGAGGCCAATGCTTCGATTGCCTCAAAGGGCGAGATGGTGATAGCATGTCCATCGGCAGAATCTCAAGCCTTGATTTTTGATTTTAAGCATCCATGCGACTGGTTGCATGATGAATATCCTCAGGATCCTGATGTGAAGTGTGTCATCGAAGCCTGTGAACCCCAGGAAACCGTTATCTCGCCAAGTACTTTCCAGGCACTGATGAGCTGCTTGTGTGAGGTGCCTCAAGGGGTGGTGAGAATGAGTGATGCGATGCCGGGCACCGTAGAGACATCGAATAATATTGGTCGTGTCTCGTCGGCAGAAGACCATATCTTTGTGTCTACCCACACCCGTAGTTTCATTGACGACGATATGGCTGCGCTGAGTCAGCAGATTGCTGACATCTTCAAGAAATGTAATGCTGAATCTGAGGTCGTGATGTCAGCCCCGGCATGGCAGGAAAACCAGCAGTCGCCATTCCTGCAACTGGTTAGCAATACGTTCCAGGATGTGTTGGGTTGGAGGCCGCGAATGGTGGCTATGCACTTTGTGCTTGAGGCAGGATTCTTTGTGCAGCATTATCCGGGTATTCAGATTGCCAGTATTGGTCCCCGTATCGTGGAGCCTCACTCCACAAGTGAACGTGTGGAACTCTCGACTATCGAGGATATCTGGAAGGTGCTCATAGAATTATTAAAACGGTTATGAACTCACGGTGACGGAAAAGGCTTCCCAATGACGGGAAGCTTTTTTTGTGCCCTGAAATAATGGTGCTGCGACAGATTCGGAAGGTGCTTGGCTGATTTGTCGCAGATAGGGCTGGGTGTCGCAAGCTTTTCGCTCGAAAAACGTGAAAAAAGAATCGTTGATAGTGAATAGTGCGTATCTTTGCCACAAAAAATAGAAAGGCTATGAATACTAAAATGATTTTCCCCGCAATCGTGTTGGTGATGCTCATCCAGGCATCAGAGACCAAGGCACAGCTGACCACAGGAGGTGAGATAGCTGGAGGTTATATGTGGATTGACTCCAAAGTAGGTGAGCGGCCGCTCAACCATTATGCCGGCAACGGTAAGCTCTGGCTCAGCCAGAAGGCAGAGCATTACGACTGGCGTGTGACGATGGACGGCAGTTACAAGGATCAGGAAGGTGAGATGCTGATAACAGACCTGGACTATAGCAACCCAGGCAACGTCACCGAGAAGGTGACCATGTCGTACACCCGTAACAAGCCCCTGAACATCAACACGCGTTGTGAGCTGAACTGGCGGCAGCCCGACAAGAGTGCCTATAAACTCTGGGCACAATATGGCTATCATAAAGGTAGCTATACCTATTTCTTCTTGTCCGCCCAGCAGTCGTCAGACATGACAGGAGCTGGCGACGCCAGGGCTGAGCAGAAGGATGAGACGAGCCATCGCATGGCCGTGGGCTATAGCGGTACGACGATGCTCAATGCGGAGGGCTTGGTATTGAAGAGCAAGGCCGACCTGTCGCTGACGAAAAGGACGGTGGAGGATGCCTGGTGCGTGTTACAGATGAATATGGACCAGGTGGAAGATAACTGCTGCCGGAAAGTTCGCGGTTGGGACATGCATCCCGACTATACCGACTGGCATATGAATGCCTCGTTGCAGGTGACTGACACGGTGATCAAGACTTCTGCTACACGACTGCTGTTAGGCGGCGGCCTGAGGCTGATGGGCGAAAGTGAGAGATACCTGCATGGCGCAGAGGCCTCCACGGAATTTGATGGCGAGAAGAGACCTGTGGAATGCCTGAATCAGCATGCCACGGGTTTCAGATGCTTCGTTGAGCCTTTCCTCACCGGTGAGTGGACCTCGGGGAAATGGTCGCTCGGTGCCGAGTACGGTGCCCGGCTGTATCATACAACCACTACCGACAAGAAGGGGACGGGCGTGGCCATCTACAATCTGATGGACCCGGAACATCCGCTTGGCGACACCCGCATCTCGCATTTCACACCTTTGGTGACGGGTCAGGCCAAACTCACGCGCAAGCTCTCGAAGCACCACAGCCTCACGGTAGAGAACAAGGTCAGCAACCGGCTGCCCTGCAACCAGCAGTCGGTGCTCGGTTTTGAGCAATCGGTGGAATATAATAAGGTGATCTTAGGCAATCCCCACATCAAGCCTGAGACCTCGATCCTCTGTGGCGTTAGTCATACCTACACCAACGGGTGCTTCTCGGCCACGACGAGTGCTTCGGCAGAGTGGACGCACAATCTGATGAACTACTATCTTTACAGCTGCACGATTGACGGTTGGAAAGAGAACGCCCAGATTGCCCAGAACGTGGCCGACGTGAAGACCTATACCCTGAGAGAACAGATTGCCTGGAACGGCAAATGGCTCACCGCCAATGCAGAGATCTGGGGCTGTCTGTCGCATCACACGGGCATTGGTTCCATCTTCGGCGGAACAGACCTTAACGACAGCAACTGGGGTTGGAAGTTAGGGGCCAGGGCGAAGTTAGGTCATGGTTGGCAGGTGAATACGGATTTCCAGTATATGGGCGGCTATAAGACGGTGGCCATCGACACGAGCCCGCTGTGGCAGAAATCGACCCTCGCCGTGGAGAAGCAGTTCAAACACTTCACCCTCTTCATGAACGCCCACAACCTGATAGATCCCGCCTTCAAGTTCTCAATGCGTAACACGGAGGGGAAGACCATCTACGACCTGAAGAGCCGCATGAACAATCGCATGGTGATGATCGGCTGTCGCTGGACGTTTTAGTGCGACAGATCTGACAGGTGCTCGTCCGATGTGTCGCAGTTATGACCAGTTGTCGCAAACACTCAGAGCGAAATACCTGAAAATAATTGGAAACAGCCGGAAAACACCCTAATTTTGCAGCATCAAAAGATATTAATAATAAAAAAAATAACAATTATGAAGACAAAGATTTTTTCCGCAGCAGTGTTAATAATGACGGTCCTGATGACCGCATGTAGTAACGACGACAATGAGTCGACATCCAGACGCTCCGCCGATGCCTTCGGTGCCAAGACGGTGCTCGTGTATATCGCTGGCCAGAACGACCTGTGGAGAGCCGTAGAGCCGGATCTGAAAGAAATGAAGGAGGGCTCGAAGAAGCTTGGCGAGAACGAAAACCTCTTGGTGTATGTATCCCGTTATGACAATAGTTCTCAGCCCTGGCTGGCCCGCATCAAGAACGGCGTAGTAACCGACAGTGTGAGTCTGAGTGACATGGGTATCACGAGCAGCGACGGCGAGCAGCGCGCTTCCGACCCCGTAGTGATGGAAGGTGTGATGCGCTATGCCTACAGTCACTATCCTGCCGATAACGGCAACTACGGCCTTGTGCTCTGGAATCATGGTAGCGGTTGGCTGATGATGAACGATGTGAAGCCTGCGAGAAGTAACCGTGCCTTCGGTCTGGACTATGGCAAGAGCAAGAACGCTAATGACGGCCGCTGGATCAACATCCCCACACTGGCCAATGTGCTGAAGGAGATGCCTCACCTGAAGTATATCATGTTCGACTGTTGCTGTATGATGTGCTTGGAGAACCTCTACGAGCTGCGCTCTGTGGCCGACTATATCATCGGCTCACCGGCAGAGATTCCGGCAGAAGGTGCACCCTACGACGAGATCATGACCGATATGTTTGGCGACGGCAATTTCTATACCAATATCATCGACAAGTATTATAAGAGTGTTGACGAATGGTTGCCCCTGTCGGTTGTAAAGACCAGCGAGATGGAGCAGTTGGCAGAGACCACACGTCTGGCAATGCAGGCTGTGAAGGCAAAGCAGGATAGTGCCTATGCCGATATGAGAGGACTGATCCATTACTACTACACAGACACCAGAGAGGATTTCAATCCCGACTACAACATCTTCTACGATGCCGGTGACTACTTCCTCAAACACGCTCCGCAGGATGTCTACCAGCAGTGGAAGCAGGCCCTCGACAAGGCTGTCATAGAGCATCGTAACGCCACAATGTGGAATGTGGATAAGAAATGGAGCATCTATTACATCGACTTCACCGCATCAGACAAGAAGATGCATGGCGTATCGATGTTCGTCGCCCAGGATCCCGCCAAAGGCAACTATGCCCGATACAACGAGGATATCAAGCAGTTTGAGTGGTACAAGGTATGGCCTCAGTAACTTCGGGATTCAGGTCGATGGTAATGATACGATCGCAGTAGCGTAGGTTCTCAGGACGCAGGGAAATCATGATACGTGTGCACTTCATCTGGCTCAGATGGAGTGCCACTTTTTGTTTGGTAACGTTGTCGAGGGCCGAGGTAGCCTCGTCGAGCAACAGGATTTCGGGCTTCTGAACTAAGGCACGTGCCAGAAGAATGCGCTGGCGCTGACCGCCGGATATGCCGTGACCATCTTCGCTGATCGGCGTCTGCAGACCGAGGGGCATGTGGCTGATGTCTTCGTCGAGGGCCACGAGGCGTATGGCCTCCCAGGCCTCTTCTTCGGTGGCTTTCGGTGCCGTAAACCGAATGTTGTCGAGCAGCGTGCCCTCTATCAGTTGTCCGTTCTGCAGCACGGCTCCTATGCAATGGCTGCGCAGGGCCGACTTGTTGATGTCCTGCAGGTTGAAATGATCGTAGCAGATGTAGCCTTCGCTGGGCGTTTCGAAGCCTAAAAGCAGTCGCAGCAGGGTGCTTTTGCCGCAACCAGAGGAACCTGTCATACCGATGTATTCTCCCGGTTTGACTTGTAGGCTGAAGCCGTTGAAAATCCAGGGAGCCGTAGGACTGTAACGGAAGTGCAGGCCGCTGATGCTGATGGCACCATTAAGATGGGTGACAAGCTGCTGGCTCTGTATGTCTTCGGGCTCAGCGTCGAGGATGGGCTGACAGAGCCGGGCCTCAGGCAGAATCCGTCCGAACTGCTTCAGAACGGTCTCTAACTGGCCGATGGTATCGAGGGCAATGGCCAAGACGGCACAATAGGCGATATAGTCGGAAAGGGGCAGGCCATAATACCAGGCTGCTGCCATAGTGATTATCATGGGCAGCATCTTCACCACGAAGGCCAGCGAACCGGAATAGGTGTACATGGCGGGCTGATAGGCACTGTTGGGCTCGGTATAGGCAAACTGCTCGGCCCATTGGGCAAAGGCCCGTTCCTCGGCACCGTTGGTGCGGATTTTCTGGATACCGCCGAAAAGTTCGTAGAGCAGTCCGAACATACGGGTACGATGAGGTGTGACGATGCCCTGCACTTTACGCACGTAATAGTAGTTGAGCAGGATGAAGAACAATTCGAGAGCCAGCACACCGATACCCACGAAGAGCAGCGGTCCGCCGTAGATGAAGAACTGGATGAAGAGGATGGCCGAGAACAGGGCCGACAGCATGGTGGTGAGCATACCTTCGGTGAGCAGGCCGCTAAAGTGCGACAGCGACAGCACACGACTCGACAGGTCGCCGGCCGTCCATTGCCGGAAGAAGGTGGTCGGCAGGTGGAGCAATCGGGTCATCAGGGCGGTCTGCAGGGCATATTCCAACTTATCCTTGACGCGGAACACCACGAGGCTGCGCGTCACCTGTAGCATGACCAGACCCACGGTGGCGCTGAACAGCAGGACGGCTATCGGCAACATGGCCTGGGCACTACCCGAGGGTATGACCTCGCTGAAGATCTGCTTGGTGACGTAAGGCGTGAACATGGTAAGCAGCACCACGCTGATGCAGGCCAGACAGATATAGCCCAGGTCGGTGCCGCTGAGTCCGCGCCAGGCAAAGCGGCCTAATTCGCGGAGAGTGAGTCGTCGGGCAGGCAGCGGCTGGGTGAGACTGTAGGCCTCGGATTTCAGCAGGGTGGCAGTCTGGCGGGAGATCTTTACCACACGGCCGGTGTGTGGGTCGGCAAACGAGTAGCTGGCAAAGCCGGGTTGCAATACCACGGGGGTGTCATCGTCGGCCATGAAGGCCAGCAGACGGCCTGTGGTACGTTTCCACCAAGGACCGGAGAGCGTGACCTCGCGGAAGAATACGCCCTGACTCATCAGTACCTGTTCGAGGTGTTGGGTGTTAGGTGTTGGGTGTTGGCTATCACCTATCACCCAACACCCATCACCCTTTAATTTTTTCATGAGCTGACGGTCGACCATCGACATGAAGATGTCGCCCGCACGGCCTACGGCCTTGCGATTGCCTTCAATGCGCTGTGTGAGTTGTTCAATCGTCGTTGCCATAAGTGTTGAGCTGATAATAGAGTCCTTGGGTATCGGCCATGAGCTGGTCGTGACTGCCGTGTTGTATCACATGTCCATGCTCGATGACGTAGATGGTGTCGCATTGGCGTACGGTCTCTAAGCGATGGGCAATCATCAGAAGGGTGATGCCCAGTTTGCGCACGTCCTGGATGATGGCGGCCTCGGTAGCGATGTCGAGGGTAGCGGTGGCCTCGTCTAAGATCAGGATAGTAGGCTGCTTGGCAAGGGCTGCCGCAATCTCTAAGCGTTGGCGCTGACCCGATGAGAAGTTCTGTCCTCCGGTCTCCACGAGGCTGTCGTAGGTGTTGGGCATGTCGGTAATCTCCTGATGCAGCTGGGCACAGGTAGCGGCGCGCACCACGTCGGCATCGGTAATGCTCTCGTCCCACATACGGATGTTGTCGGCAATGGTACCTTCGAAGAGGGTGACGTCCTGTCCTACCACGCCGATGCTGCCGGTGAGGGTGGCGCGACTGGTCTGGCTGATGGGCTTGCCATCGAGGAATATCTCACCCTCCCAAGGCTCGTAGAGACCAGCCACGAGCATGGCTAAGGTACTCTTGCCGCAGCCTGACTTGCCCACGAAAGCTACTTGCTCGCCGGGTTTGATACGAAGCGACAGGTGTTCGATCAGAGGGGGCATCGAGCGGTCGTAGCCGAAGGTGACGTTGCGAAGTTCGATTTCGCCCTTCAACGGCTCACTATTCACTATTCGTTCTTCACTATTCACTTCTATATCCAGCACTTCTTCCTGGCGTTCGAGCATGGAATGCGACCTGAAGATATCCTGCATCACGTTGCTCATCTTGGTGATGGGGAAGAGCATGACCGACATGAAGCCCTGCGAGGCTAACAGCATACCTGGTGTGAGTTCACCCTTCAGGATAAACCAGGCACCTAAGCATAGCAGGAGGGCTGCCGTCAGTTGTTGCACGAGCAAGGGTAGGGCGCCCATGAGGATCATCTGACGGGTTACCGTGACGCGGGCGTTGAGGGCCTGTGTGTAGAGCGATTCCCATTTCTGGTAGAACCGTTGTTCGGCTCCTGCTGCTTTGATGGTCTCCATGCTATGCATACCCGCCATCGTTGCACTCTGCAGATGACGCTCTGTGGCCTCCATACTGCGGGCCTTGCGCTTCTGATAACCCATGGTCAGACGAATGGAGAGGGCGATGGTGAGCAAAGCCGCTATCTCGATGAGTCCTAATTTCCAATGATAGACAAAAAGCAGGTAGGAGAAGATGAGCACATTGAACAGCAACACCAAGGCAGGTGCCATATCGAACAATTTGACACCTGTGGTGCCGATGCCCATGTAGCGGGCAATGAGGTCGCCCGACGAGAAACGCTGGTGGGCATCCATCGGCAGGCGCAGGGCGTGCCAGATGTAGCGGGCCTGACTCACCAGACTGAACCGCATGTCAAGCTTGCGCCGATGGCCGTTGAGTACTAACCAGGCCACTAATTCCAACAGGAACAGCCCGCTGTAGAGCAGAATCAGCGGCCAGAACCAATCCGGATTCCTGCCCGTGATGATATGGTCGGTAAACACCTGTTGGAAGAGTGGGGGGAAGAGGTTCATGCCGATGGTGATGGTATAGAGCAGCAGGCTGATCAGAATCAGCTTGCCGCCACCCACCATAAAGCGGCGCAACAGTCCCCATGTCGTCTTTTCACTATTCACTATTCACTTTTCACTCTTCACTCCGAAAAGGTATTGATACATTGATCGTCGTTGGGTCTCGGTTAGCACGTGGCAATAGGTGCCCACACCCATGTCGACATTATGCGGCTGACCGAACGACCAGTCGTAACGGGTGGAGTCATCAGGCATCTCGTTGAGTTCGATGATGACCTGCCAGGCAGCTTCGTTCATGCTGAACAGCGCCTCGGCCATAGCCGTGCTTTTCAGTTGGTTGACAATCTCTTCGTTGGGGGTGGGGTAGCGGTCGATGCTTGTGATGACGCCCCGTACATAGCCAATCTCGTCGCGTTTCTCACCTTTCGGCCATACCTGAGCCTCCATGCCCTCGCGCAGGCTATGCTGCGTCTCTAAATCGACATAGGCCACTAACATGGTGTGGACGGCGTGGTTGACGTGCTCCTCGCAGACCATACTGATGAGCGGCTCCAACGGCTCAAAGCCCTCGCGCTCCTGTTTGGTGAAGAGCACCGTGCCGCTCAGGGGACTTTGGACTATGCTGTCCTTGCCCAAGGTCTGCACCCTGGCAATCTGCTGACCTACGGCTACCGTGTCGCCGGTATGCACATACATCTTTATAATGGTGCCTTGGGAGTCCATCGTCACGTCGTCGGTGCCGTGATGGGGGAAGATGAGTCCGCTGTATTCCACGTGGTCGGTTACCGTGCCGAAAATGCCCCATGCCACAAAAGCACCCAACAGTAATAAGATGGTGCAGCCGATGAGCAGAGGCGACACCGACGTCACCCGGACATAGTCCTTCAGCTGATTGGGCGATTCCAGCCGGTTTGGATGGCTGTTATTGGTATTTTTGTCTTCTTTCGCCATAGTTGTTCAGTAAATCTCGCTGCAAAGTTAATAAAAAGAAGTGAATAGTTGTCTTTTTTCAATTAAAAATCGTATCTTTGCACCATTGAATCACTAAAGGCATGGCATACTCTCTGGCGAAACGGCTTACATACCGCATTATGGCGGTGGTACTGGTGATGATGGCTATCATCGCCGGTTTTACCTATTTCACCGTGAAGAGTTATATGCTTCAGGAAGCCCAGGAGCGTTATGAGGGTGTCTTGCTGAGAGACCACGAGGAGTTCCGTCGCAGGTTGGAGACCGTGACGGTGGCAACGGAGAGTCATGTAAAAGACATGGAGCAGAACCTGAATGATCCCGACCAGATTTCCGCCAAGGTGGAGCATATTACACGTTCTATCAAATCCATCAGCCGTTGCGGACTGCTTTATATCCCGAGCTACTTCCCCGACAAGCAACGTTGCTTCGGACTGTATGCCTACGAGAATCATGACGGTTCCATCTTTGTGGGCAGGATTGACAGTACCTATAGCGTCTATCCGGAAAGAGACTGGCTCGTCAGGGGACTGGCTTTGGACACGGCCAGCTGGTCGAATGTGTATAACGAGTACCCCCTTTCTCCCAATACCGACGTGCCGCGTCAGGTGATTACCTATTCCGTGCCCATTCACAACAAGAAGGGGCGTGTGGTGGCCATGCTCTGTTCTGACATGTCGCTCGAATTCCTGAGAGACGAGATGATGGATGACATCACGGAGATGAGTCAGAAATATGAGCAGGGACACAACCGTCATTCCTATAACTTTGTGATCAACCATCGTGGCACCTATATCATTCACCCCGATCAGAAGCGCATCCTCAATGCCAACTTCTACGATGAGGCCAAGCTGACCACCAATAAGATTGACGATAAGGTGGTGGCCCAAATGATAAGGGGTGAGAAAGGGTCGGCGATGGTGGAGATCGACGGTGTGCCCTCGTGGATCTACTATCGTACGGTGAAACACATGAATTGGATCATCGCCATCGTGGTGCCAAGGGAAGTGATTATGCATAATGGACGGATGCTGAATACCATCATCCTGCTGACGGTGCTCTTGGGATTGTTGGCCATCTATTTCATCTGCCGTCACATGATCAAAGAGATTACCAGTCCGGTGACCGCCCAGCAGGCAGCCCTCGAACGCGAGCTGAAGATAGCCCACGACATACAGATGGCCATGCTGCCCACCATGCCCCCGCCTTCGAAATTCGGGAACTTGGGAATCGACTTGTATGCTTCGGAGACGCCGGCGCTCGATGTGGGTGGCGACCTGTATGACTATTATCTGCGTGACAACCGTCTGTTCTTCTGTATCGGCGATGTCAGCGGCAAGGGTATGGCGGCGGCATTGATGATGGCCGTGATGCGCGCGATGTTCCGTAGTGAGACGCGTCGTGCCGATAGTGCGGCAGAGTTGGTTACGACTATGAACCGCAACCTCAGCGAGGAGTCGACTGCGGGCTATTTCGTGACGTTGTTCGTGGGCATCCT
>JAEEGH010025801.1_pt1 | contig 11762 bp, 7 predicted proteins | sample 9134181 | NCBI WGS metagenome assembly JAEEGH01 (sample SAMN16246544, study PRJNA631951) | gut metagenome | biome: gut microbiome; feature: rumen; material: DP-attached | host: Bos | place: Iran: Karaj | collected 2018-10 | reverse complement strand
GTCATGAAAACAACTTATCGAAACCGCAGGCTCGCCTGCTACACGTATTTTGTGCTTGTAATTATTTACGTTTGCCGCTACCGCGGCAGCACAAAATAAGTGTTTTCGTAAGTTGTTTTCACTCATTCGCGCCGTTTTTTTTGTAATGTTAGCAACTTTTCAAAACTCGACATTCGGGCTAGTTATTGAAACTGGAAAAACTTTATTTTTTTAAGTTAACTCTGAAAACGAGGCCCATTATTATTTTTAAACAACTTTATGGCGGATTTTTAAATTATATTTTATAATAGGTAGAAATATTGGAGTTATTCATTCATAAAAAACTTAACAATTCTTTACTGAATGCCGATATATAAGCAGTATCTTTAAAAAAAGGGGATTTATATGGCAGGCTCATCAGACGAATTCAACGAACTTGAACCATTGGGAAACTTTGATTCACTTGACTCATCAAAGTCAGATTTTGATTTATCAGATTTCTCTTTTGACGACATCAGTTTAGACGATAAAGATTTATCAGCAAATATACCCGACGGAAAAGAAGACGTACAGGAATCAGAGGAAGATGCTACGGCAGCTTTTGAAGTTCCAGGCACAAGTTTTGGGGAAGAAATCCCTGATAAAAATACAGAAAATAACTCGAATGAAGAAATCAGTCTTGAAGACCTTGCTGAAAGTACAGTTGATGACAATTTTGAAATTGCAGATCTTTCGCTTGATTCTTTTATGGGAACAGAATTAAACGATACTGAAATTCCAGAGGATCTTCCTTCAGAACTTACAGGAGATATGTCAACTGACACATCAGCCGATGAGAACACTTCTCTGGATGATATAGACTTACCGGATTTCGATACATCAGCATTCGAAACAGATGATAACAACATAACAGAAACTCCTTCTGAAAATGTTCAGGAAAAATCTGAAAGCAGTGACGCTCCATCATTTGAAGACGGAGAAATCTCTCTTGATGAATTTATTTCTCAGGATGAACTTGATGCTGCAGAAAGCCAGATTCAGGGAGCAAATGGATATGGTCAGGAAGCCCCTCCTTCTCCACCTGCTCCACAGGCAGAAGCTGCTGCTGAAGACGGTGAAATTTCCCTTGAGGATTTTCTTGGAGATGATTTTGCTTCCTTTGACAGTCCTGCACAGAAAGAGGAAGAAGTTATTACTGATGAACCTGTACTGGATATAGATTTATCTTTTGACGACTCAGTTTCAGAAGTTCCTATGGAAGAAAATGATGATTCAGCAGATTCAATAGATCCATCTATCCTTAACAAACAGGAAAACGTTGTAACTGAAAAAAAGGATACTGCAATTGGAGAATCTGTTGATTTGTCTGAATTTGGTCTCGATGATGAAAGTGAACAGCAGATAACACAGGCTCCAGCTGGTGAAGAAGAAAAGAAAGCAGACGAACCGGTAGATATTGAAATGTCTGTAATGACAGATTCAGAAACTGAAGAAGACGAAAAAGAGGAAGAGACTGAAGCTGCAGGAACTGATGAAACAGAAGAAGAAATCAGTCTTGCCCAGGACACTTCTGAAAGTGAAGAAGAAAGTGAAACTTCAAATCAGACGACTGCAAATTCTGCACCGGATGATGATTTTGATGTTGATGAACTTCTTAACAATATTGAGGATGAATCTGCAGCTGCATCTGTAAAAACAGAAGATATTTCAATTGATAGTTTTGATACACCTGCTGAAAATAATGAAGTTCAGGAAGTAAAGGAAGAATCTGTAAAGGAAATTGAAGAAGATCTTTCTTCATCTGTTGAAGAAAATGTACAAACACCTTTTGCAGATGACTTCACAATTGATATTCCAGTTGCAAATTCCGATGAAGACGATTTTGCAGGTCTCCTTGTTACTGAAGAAGATAATGTAACAGAAAGCCCTGTTCTTGAAGAAAGTGCTGCTGAAGAAAATGTACTTTCTGAAGAAAGCACAGTTACTGAAGACAACACAGCATTTGACCATAGCGCAGTTGCTGATGAAAGCGTAGTTTCTGTAGACAACACATTTGTTGAAGAAAACTCAGCATCTGATGAAAGTGCAGTTTCTGAAGACAATACAGCGTTTGACGATAGCGTAGCTGCAGATGAAAGCATGCCTCTTTCTGCAGAAGATATTTCTGTTGAAGAAAGTTCACCAGTTGAAGCAAATTCTGTTTTTGAATCTGCTGCCCCTGTTGAAGAAAAGGCCGCAGATATATTTGATTCAGCCTCCCTTGAAGCAAACGGTGAGCCGGTTCTTGAAGCCAGCGTAAATGCTCCGGCAGACAGCACAAATGCAGAAACAGAGACCGTAACTTTAGATGAAAGCCCTGTTCTCGAAAGCAGTTTTGCTGTAGAAAATGTACTTTCTGAAGACACCTCAATGACTGAAGAAGACATAACTTCTGAAGAAAGCACTAACCTTTCTGCAGAAGAGCCTCAGCTTGAAGAAATTTCAGAGCCAGTACTCGATTCAAATACTTATGAAGAAAATTCAGCACTTGAAGAAAATTCAGTAGATATTATTGAAGAAAAAGATGATAATATTAACGAAGTTTCAGAGTCTAATGATCTTACAGAAGAAACTTCTATGGGAATTACAGAAAATATGAATTCGGAAACAGTTAAAAATGAAGCCATTGAAGACCAGAGTCTGGCTTTAATGAAGCAGATTACAAGCGAACTAAATTCTCTTAAGTCAGAAATTACATCACTTAAGTCTGAACTTTCTGAACTTAAGAACAGCAGTGTAATTGAAAACGAAACTCCTGCAGCTGAAAAAGATACAGGATTCTTCGGAGATTCTGATGATGATGACACAATTGCCTTGAGTGGTGAAGAACTTTCAAACATCCTCAATACAACAGATTTTGTTACAGAAGATTCACAGGATGTTACAGAAACTGCTCAGGAAAATGATGCAGTTTCACTGGAAAGCGAAACTATTTCACTGGAAAGCGAAACTATTCCACAGGAAGATGAAATTGAATCAGAAGAAGTTATCAGCCCTCTCTCATCTGACAGCGAAAACATCGTTGATGCTGCAACTGCAAGTGAAGAAGAAAAGGCTCAGTCAGTTCTCAATGATGATGATCTTTCTACAGTACAGGCCTCTACCCTGGAATCACTTTCTGAACCAATCGATCTTTTTGCAGAAGAAGATGTTCCAGAACCATTAACTGATGAAAGTTTCAATTACCTTGAATCAGAAGTAAAAACTGACGAAATTTCAGACACTCCTATTTCAGAAGATGATGAATCTCTTGAAGAAGGAATCAGCGAATCTCCTGTTGAAGATGTGTTTGCTGCATGGAAGAGTCAGGAAGAAGCTTACAAACGTGAAAAAGAAGAAGAATTCGAAGGCTGGGAAGAAGCTCAGAGAAAACGTGAAGCTGAAGGTGAAATCTTTAGCGATACAGAATCTGACAAAACTTCAGAAGAAGTATCTGAACCATCTTCAGCTGCAAGTGAAATCATGATGCCTGAGCCTGAAGAAGATACAGAAGAGGAAGATCCTGATGCAAATGATATTGCCCTCACAACAGATGAACTTCTTGCAGTCACAAATCATGTAATTGCAGATCAGGTAGCAGATGGGGCAGCAGTTTCAGAAGGAGCTCCTGTTCAGGTTGAAGAAGCATCAGCACCAAAAACTGAAACAATTCCATCAGAAATGAAAGAAGAAATTAAATCTGTACTTTCTTATATGGATCAGCTTCTTGAAAACTTACCGGAAGATAAGATTGCAGAATTTGCTCAGTCAGCTCAGTTTGAAACATATAAGAAACTCTTTACAGAATTAGGATTATCTTAATTAAGAAATAATCCTGAAAAAAATAACTCCATTTGTCGAATATTTTACTTTATTTGATAAATGGAGTATAATTTTATTAACAAAAACTTATCGGATCAGAAGTATTATGGATATGAACGGCTCATCTACAGGTACAAAATTTACTCTTGTTGAAAGTTTCAAGACTTTAGCTAAAGACTATGGCTTTAAGCACGCTGGATTTTTTTCATTCCAGGGGCAGTATTATGTTTTGACAAAAGCATACGGTCTTGATCTTGCAACTATCCGCTTGTCCCAGTCTACACCAGATTTCTGGGAAGGTTCATTACCAAAAGCCGGTAAATGGTGTTCCTATTCAAGGGAAGAAAAAGAAATTTTCCAGTTCTACCAGTTCTTTTCACCAAAAATCAGGGATGATATTGAAAATCTTCATTTTCTGAAATTTTATGATGAAGTTCATACTTATGTATTCTTTATTGCTGAATTATCGGATGATCTTCCCCTTGAAGTATCAGAAATTGACCTTTTTACACTTTCCAACCGCCTTCTTAAAACAAAGTCAAATATTTCATTTGATCCGGATAAAGCAGCATCAGGAATTAAATTAAGCAATGCAAATCTTTATACCCTGAATATATCATCTGCCATTGATGCGTTTTTTCAGGATGACAGCATTAGGGATGAACCATTTTACAATGATGTATATAAGACAGCCTTCTATCAGATTTATGATTTGATTTACAGCACTTTTTCCGGCAGAAATATATGTTCATCTCCAAAAGAAGAATTAATTTACATCTGTATATTTTCAAAGAAAACATTATCGGAAGAGACTCTGCAGGCACAACTTTATCAGCTCCTAAAAGAAATTGTTCCAGGCAACTGCTTAAACGGCCGGTTCTTAAAACTTGCTGCCGTAACAGATAAGGCAGAAGAAGTGAATAAATTTCTTTCTGGAGAACTTTAATTGAATATTGATTTTTCAAGCAGCTCAAAGGGATTTCAAGTAGTAAAGATAAATGGAATTCCCCTTCATTCTCAATACAATCCTCTGCTGGAGGCTCAACGTTTTGTTGACGGAATTCAAGTACCATTTAATCCCAAAGCAGTAATAATAACAGGCCCGGGTCTTTCCTACACCGCTGAATTTTTAAGAAAAAGATTTCCTAAGGCAATTTTAACTGCAATCCATTTTCTTGATAAATTTGAAGAATATGACTCAGTCTGGGATAAAGTTTTTTTTGCAGATCAGGAAAATCTTAGCGAAAAACTCTATAATTTTTTAGGCGATGAAGTATTAATGTCCACTATTTTTATTTCCTGGAAACCAAGTGAAAGTATTTTTTCAGAAAGCTTCTCTTGTGTATGGATGGAAATGAAAAATGCAGTATTAAAAGCCAGAAATGTTTTAAATACAAAAAGTCATTTTTCAAAAAAATGGTTTACAAATACCATAAAGTCTGCACTTTACATTAAGACTTCTGTGTATTATACAAAGGCCCATTGTCCAGTTGTAATCTGTGCTTCTGGACCAAGTTTGATGGATTCAATTCCCCTACTGAAAAAAAGCAGGAACGGATTCTTTTTAATTGCCCTTTCATCTTCCCTTAAAATTTTAACTGATAATCACCTTATTCCGGATTTTGTGCTCTCAACAGATGGTGGCTTCTGGGCAAAAAAACATATCTTTGCAAGCTTATGTTCCTATCCTCAAATTCCCCTGGCCCTTCCAGGAGAAGCTGCATGTCCGGGGAAAATACTTGAAAACAATTTAATTCTTCCACTGAAATATTCTGACGGATTCGAAAATTATTTCTATCCTGATCTTGGAATTGAAAGTCATGAAGCTGAAGCAAATGGCACTGTAAGCGGAACTGCTGTAAAACTGGCATTAAACTTAACAGATGGAGAAGTTTTTTTCTGCGGTCTTGATTTAGCAGCGGCAAAAGGATATCAGCATAGTCAGTCTAATGAACTGGAACTGTTTGATTCTTCAAATGACTGGCGCCTTTCTCCAAAAGAAAACCGAATTTCTCCGAAAGGATTTAAAAATCAGGCTCTGGAAATATATAATTCCTGGTTCAGAAGTCAGGATTTTGGAGGAAGAGTTTTCAGATTGAGCAATAACTATAATTATTCCAATAATCTGGGACAAATAAAGGATGTTAACTTCAACTATTTTGAGGTTTATTTAAAGTCTGTTTCACGTCAGAAACCGTCTCTGGAAATTAAAGAAAACAAAATACCTCTTTTAAGAAGAATTGAAATTATCAAATCAATACTTGAAAAAAACAAAAATAATCCTGTATGGATTGAAAAACTTTTTCCGGCAGAAAAAATTCTTTTGGAAAGGAGTCTGAATCAGGAGGAAACTGTACAACTTAAAGAGGATTTAAACTCCAAAATCTTTACTTTTTTTGAAGAAATTAGAGAAAAATTGTGCAGGATTTCTATAGAGAAAGCTTAAAAAATATTCAACTTAAAAGAATTCTTGCACACTGACTTTCACTCTGTTATACTTAATAATTATGAAAAATAGGAATCAAAGGATTGTTACAAGTATCATTAGTATTGTGTACGCAGTAACGTTAATTGCATATATTTCATATCTGGGAATTCAATACAGCCAGGGACCAAAAAAATCTGAGGCTACATTTAAATCCCTGACTACAAACATTTCCAATATTCTTAATGAATATGATTTAACATCAGAAAAATTTTCGAAAGCTGTTACAGATGATTCTGAACTTGATTTTTTTGACAATTTATCAAATCTTGCAGGTTTTCAATTAACAATTCAGGATAACCTGATTTATTCCTATCCGGACAATCTATCAAAAACTCAATCTACAAAATCCTCACTGGTCCGGGCACATTCTACAAGCTTAACTGCAACAGACGGCACACCGGTAACGCTTACAGCTGCCATTTATCTTCTCATGCCAGGCACAATTATTTCCGGTGGAAAAGTTGCCTTTATGGTGATTTTAGTTGCAACTCTCCTTGCAGCAATCTTTCTTATTTACGCCTATATTTCCGGCAAAAGCAGTCAGAATGATTCAAATAATTCTGAAACAGAAAATTACACAGATAACAGGAATTCATTTGAAAAGGATATAAACAATACTGAAACAGGCTCTGCTTACGACAGCATTTTTTCAGCATCTGCCAGAACCTCCCCTGTTCAGCAGACCTTTACGAGCGGACTTTCATCCGGAGCAACTGCAGAGGAAGGAGACAGTGACAGTCTGGTTGCAGCATATAAAGACGACCGACCTACAGCAGAAGAGCTTTTTAACAACAACGATATTGAAGATATAACAAGTGCCTTCTTTGAAGAAGATGATTCAAAGAAAAGTGATGACAAATTTGATCAGTTTACGATTGATGATAAGCCTGTTGAGTTTGTTGATGAAACTCCGAATGTTCAGGCAAAAACTACTTCTGATGAAGAAAACATTAAATCTCTCTTTTCAAATAATTCTTTTTCAGAGAATAAAAAATATGGTGAAGAAGATAAGTTGAATGATCAGATGAAACTTTTTGATAATTCAGAAGCTTCTGAAGTTGAAGACATGCACGGCGTAGATACAAAAGCATCATCTTCTCCAAAGGGTCTGTTTTCTCAGGATACTAATGTTGGTTATGAACCTTACCTGCTTCCTAGACTGAATAATGAACTGGTAAGATCTGCCTCTCAAGAACAGGATTTATCCCTTATGCTTATTAAAATTCCTGGTCTTGCACAAGGTTCCCTTGAAAAAGAAAAGATTTGTACCCTTGTAATTGATACTGTTAAATTCCAGGATCTTATTTTTGAATTTGGAAACGATGGTTTTTCTGCAATTTTCCAAAACACTACTGTTGATGAAGCTCTTTCCATTGCAGATGAACTTCATGAAGGAATTGAACAAATACTGATTTCTGAAGGTAAGAGATGTCCTGTTTCAATTGGAATTTCATCCAAGAGTTTCCGGTTGATTTCAGGGGAGAGACTGGCAAATGAAGCAGCACAGGCCCTGGAACATGCATTAAAAGATTCAAAAAAGCCTATTGTTGCCTTTAAAGTAAATACAAATCTGTATAAAAACTATCTTTCAAAGGAATAAAGTTTTATTCTTCAGCAGTTTCAAGTTTTTTCTCAAATACTGCAATTGATGAATCATCAGGGAATACAGCGATCATTTTATCCAGTATTTCCCTGGCTTTCTCTTTCTTTCCATGCACAATTAATACAGATATATAATTTTTATAAATATCAGGATTTTGAGGATTTCCTTCTAAAAGCTTCTGATAAATCTCTTCTGCTTCCTTAAAATTGGAACACATAGCTTCAAGATATGCACAGGAAAGCAGAAGATTTGTATTTTCAGGGTCATCTTTCAGAAGAATTCGATAACAGATTAAAGCATTTTTATAATCTTTATTAAGTGCATAACAGCGGCCTATTTTATATTGACAGGTGTTTTTTAAATCACTGTCAGCCATTGCAAGTTTATAATATTCAATAGCTTTAGAGTAATTTTTCTGACTCTCATAGGTCTCTGCAATTTCAAAATATGCAGCCGTTATATTTTCAATACGCATCTGATTTTCTCCAGGTACAGGAATACCACTTGTACTTGAACAGGAAGTAATTCCAAAAATCCCAGAGAAAATAAATATTGTAAAAATTAACGATAGAAATACTTTAATCTGTTTTTTCATTTATTTTGTAAGAACAGTGTTTTCAATTGTTCTAAGCTGAGAACGATAAAGTCCTGCCAGATTTGAACCATAATCAGCAATAAGCTGAATAATGTTTCTTGGAGATTCATGTGTATCGCAGCCGTTAAGTCTGTCACCAGCATCTCCCAGACCTGGCATAATATATGCCTTTTCATTAAGAACTGGATCCATCCATAGTGTATAGCAGGTACAATTATCAAGTGCACGTGTTACTCTAAGGCTTCCTTTAAGTGCGGAAATTACATTAAAGAACTTAATTGATTTTGGCTTTACACCTTGACTCTGGAGATATTTTACAACAGTTACAATTGATCCACCAGTTGCATTCATAGGATCTGCAAAAACCCAGTCTTTGCCATCAAGAGATTTAAGGTCAAAGAAAGAGTTTTTCAAATTAAGAATATACTGCATATTATTTTCAGACTTTGTATCATCACGGCTTATCTTAAAGAGAGCAAAAGGAGTAACATATCCAGTTGAAGAGTATTCTTCGATTTCTTTAGACATAATCATACTTGGAAGAAGAGCACCTCTAAGCATAACCATCATTACAGAATCCTTAATTGAATCATCAATATTTGGAATCTTGTGTACTGCATAATTCTGAACAGGATAAGTCACAGGAGTTTTTACAACAATATGTCCCTTAGAATTATTTTCTTCGATATAAGCAAGACGGAAAAGCATTTCATATGCTCTCTGACAATAATACATAAATTCCTGATGATCTGTATTAATATCACGAAGCTTAGCAATTACGCGACTTGCTTCTGCATGAGCCCCCTGCTCTGTTACAAATGAATATACTTTAATGTTCGGATGTCTAGAACAAATATTCTGCATTTCATGGCCAAGATTATCAAATGTGGAAATAATCTTATTTTCATCCACAGTCTTAAAAACATTTAATGCTTCGCCATACATTTCTTCCAGTCTTTTTAAATCTGCATTGTCTTCAGCTGTTAAGTATCCATCCAAGTCTTCAGCTTTTAAAATTACTTTATCATCATTCATAAAAAACCTCGTAATAAAATTATAAAATCTTATTTATTTGTATATTATAAATAAATTATTTTTTTGATTCCTTAATAATACTGTCGCCATCAACCTTAAAATGTTTTCCGGTAACAGGGTCTCTTGTAAATAAATCAATAACGTCTTTTTCGTTCACTTCCATATTCTTGATGAGAATAGTATTTTCATCAAACTGTATAACTTCTCCCCCCATCAATCCCATGGCAAGTCTAAGGGCAGAAATTAATGCCCTCATCTGATTAGATTTATCAAGTGTAATGTAAAGATTCAAACTGTAGTAATTGCTGTAAACCTCCGGATTTTTTGGATCTGGAACATATTCCAGATATCCGTATGAATCTTTCATTCCAAAAGTAATATCTGCACCAACCATAGTCTTTACATACTGACCTGGGCGGGAAATATAAAAAAGAATATTTTTCAGACCGGCTTTTTCAAAAACAGCGGCTTTTTGAATCAGAAAATCTGCATATGGAGTTGCAGGAGGATTTGGCCGTAAAGCATATAAATCCAGCATAGGCTCCAGTTCTGCAGCAAAAGTCATTAATCCCTGGGAACAGAAAGACATATTGTATTTTGTTTCCTGGGTAGAATATACCTTAAATTTATTCGGGTAATTCATTTGAAGAGCTGCCTGGGAAGATGGAGCTGAATAATCATAACTAGTCCAGCCGTTTTTTTCAGTTAAAAGCAGTTTTATGGCCGCTTTTGGAAAGTCACCGGTAGTAGCCATCTGTAATTTTGAACGATCTTTAACTGTACCTAAACCAGCGTACAATTCATCAAGCTGTTCAACAATCAGCATGGCATCTTTTTTACTTATTGAAGGAATTTCAGCCTGCATAATATCAGTTACAAGTTCTTTGTGGGCCTGAACAGGAACATATACATAAATGCTTAAATCCTGATCTATCAAGGCAAGTGGATTAACCTCCGGTAAATCATCTTCTGCAACTTTTGGAGTATTGCAGGAAAACAATAACACAGAGACAAGTAAAGTTCCTAAAACAAGCAAAAATTTCTTCATAAATCTCATTCCTCCGGATTTTATTTATAAGGCATCTATTGAAACAAAAAGCCCCGGGCACTTGTTACAGTACCTAAGGCTTTTTATAAGCTTTATGCTTTCTGGATTTTTACAGTCCATTTAAGCTCATCAGCTTCAACAACTGTACCATCAGAAATTGAATCTTTCCATTCAGCAGATGTAGCAAGAGTTTCACCAGAAATGAAATCCTTAAACATCTCGAATGAAGATTTTAATTCATCGTTACCTGAAAGTTCAAGTTTAATTCTGTCGGAAATTTCAAAATTACTTTCTTTACGAAGATTCTGAATACCGCGGACAAGATCACGTGCATAACCTTCTTTTCTAAGGTCATCAGTAATCTTTGTTTCCAGACCAACTGTAAGAGTGCCATCATTTATAACTTTCAGGTCCTCTTTTTCTGTTCTTTCAACGATTACGCTTTCTGCATTAAGGTCTACATCTTCACCGTCAACCTTAATTGTACATTTGCCTCCGTCAACAATACGTGCAATATCTTCACCAATAAGTTTTACAATTTCAGCAGCAGCAGCCTTCATCTTAGCACCCAGCTGTTTACCAAGAACCTTAAAGTTTGCCTTTGCCTTGTATTCTACCAGATCAGATTCCTTGTCATGGAAATCTACACCTTTAACATTAAGTTCTTCCAGAATAGTTTCCTTCATTTCTTCCAGAACTTTTCTTTCTTCATGATTACGAGTAACAAGAGCTACTGAAAGAAGAGGCTGTCTGTTCTTAATGTTAAACTGATTTCTCAGTGCACGACCCATACTTACAGCTTTCTGAACTGTTGCCATCTGGAATTCAAGTTTTTCATCGCGGAATTTTTCCTCATATACAGGATAATCCATAAGGTGAACAGATTCTTTGTCTTCTCCAGTCTTCAGGTTCTGCCACATTTCTTCTGTAATGAAAGGAATGAAAGGACATGCAACAAGAGTAAATGTTTTAAGAGCCTTGTAGAGAGTACCATAAGCCTCAATCTTATCTCTGTCATTTCCAGATTTCCAGAAGCGACGGCGGTTGCGGCGAATGTACCAGTTATTAATTTCTTCAATGAATGTAAGCATTGGATCTACTGCGCTTGAAAGATCGTAGTCATCCATTGCCTTTGTTACGTCCTTAATCATCTTCTGTGTAACTGACAAAAGCC
>JAEEGH010025800.1_pt1 | contig 11763 bp, 8 predicted proteins | sample 9134181 | NCBI WGS metagenome assembly JAEEGH01 (sample SAMN16246544, study PRJNA631951) | gut metagenome | biome: gut microbiome; feature: rumen; material: DP-attached | host: Bos | place: Iran: Karaj | collected 2018-10 | reverse complement strand
GCGTGATTGAGTACGAGACGCAGAGGGAACCCGCGCGCCTCGCGGCGATGGAGAAGATCGCACCCTATTTTGATGGAGCCTACTTTGCGGAGCGCATTCGGATTCCGGTGCGTCTTTCCGTCGGCTATGCGGACGAATCGTGCGCGCCGCAGGCGGTTCTCGCCACCTACAACGCGATTCCCGTCAAGGATAAGAAGCTCTACCACGGCATCGGCGGTGTGCATGGTTCGCCGAACGCGCCCATGAAAGAGGTGAACGCCTGGCTTGAGGCGCCGGCGGCCGAACAGACGGCGGCTCCGGTTGAGGCTCAGGCGCTCAACAATCCGTCGTTCGAGGAGATCAAGGACGGAAAGCCCGTCGGTTGGCGGACGACGAACAAGACGATCCGCGCGGAGCGTGGCGTCGGGCACAACGGTTCCGGCGGAGTGGTGTGGGAGTCGAGCGACCCCGTCGCGGGCCAGTGCGCCTGCTGCACCGAGGTGGAGGTCGGTCGCGGCATCTCCTATCAGTTCTCGTGTTTGGTGCAGACCGAACGCTTCGTGCCTGGCCCCCGTGGAACGGCGTCGATCTGCATGGAGTGGTACGACGCCAACGGGAAATGGATGGGGGGCGGCTACAGCAAGCGGTTTGAAGACCGTAAGACCGACTGGATCGAGATCGGCGGCGTGACGCGGGAGATTCCGTTCGAGGCGAAGACTGTCCGTGTGCAGGTGTACGTGTCGAAAGGGGCGAAAGGGCGCGTGGCGTTCGACAATGTGACGGTCCGTCCGGTCAAGCGCGCGCCGGTGGCGTTCGTGTTCTCGAGCGCCTACCGCGACACAGCGGTTTCTGGCCCGGTGCGCTTCCATGCCGCGCTGTATCCGGGGCGCGACGTGGCGGCGGCGGATCTGGAGGCCGAGTTCTCGTATCTTGGTGCGGATGGCGCCGAAGTGCGCACGAAACCGACGGAATTCACGGCGGACGGCGCGACGCTGGCGCTGAAGGTGGAGGATCTTGCGAGGGGGACGCATCCGGTGGCGTGCGTCCTTTCGCGGAAGGGCGGCGAAAAGCTCGGCTCCGCTGTCTGTGAATTCACGCGTGCGATGTCCTTGCCGCCGCGTCGCGTCTGGATTGACGAACATCAGCGCTGCATCGTGGACGGCAAGCCGTTCTTCCCGCTTGGCATGTACTGGGGACAGGTGGAGGCCGAGAAGCTCGCGAAGTACGCGGAGGGACCTTTCAACTGTCTGATGCCCTACTCGCGTGCGACGCGTCAGCATCTCGACATGTGCCGGGCGAAAGGGCTCATGGCGTTCGTGAACCTCAAGAACGAGACGCTTCATTCGCCTTGGGCACGCCGCCGGCAGGTTACGACGCAAGCGGAGGTGGATGCGTTCTTCGAATCTGAGATCAACAAGGTGAAGGACCATCCCGCCCTGCTGGCGTGGTACGTGAACGACGAAGCCCCCGTGACGGAGGTGCCGGAGCGGACTCATCTCTATTCCCTCTTCCGCCGCATCGATCCGAACCACCCGACCTGGGCCGTGCTCGATCGCCTGCACGACCTTCGTGAGTTCATCCCGACCTACGACGTGCTGGGCATGGATCCGTACCCCGTGGCGCAGAAGCCGCTGACCCACATCACGGAGTTCATCCGCGGAACGCAGAAGGCCATCTTCAACGACCGGCCGCTGTGGAACGTGCCGCAGACGTTCAACTGGGGATGGTACCGCAAGCATCTGGCGGACAAGGAGCGGTTCCCGACGGAGCAGGAGATGAAGAACATGAACTGGCAGCACATCGCCCTCGGCGCGAACGGCCTCATCTCCTACTGCTACCATGCGCTGTACCGCGACGTGAAGCCGGAGAATTTCGACAACTATTGGAAACCGATCTGCAACGCCGCCGCCGAGGTGAAGAAGATGATGCCCGTGCTCCTTTCGGTGGAGGAGGCGCCTGCTGCGCAGGGGGCGCCCGAGATGGTGCCGGTGCGTACCTGGATGAAGGACGGTGAACTGTATGTGTTGGCGGTGAATGCGCGCAACGAGGTTCAGACGGCGAACCTCGCGCTTTCCCGTGGCGCCTGGGCGGTCGCCGGCTGTGAGATCGGCGTGGCGGGGCGCCTCTCCGCGCCAGATCGTCTGGTCATTGAATTACCGCCGCTTGGCGTTTCGTTCATGCGGCTCCGCGCGGTCCGGTAAGGAGAAAAGTGATGAGGAGGGAAAAGATTTTTGGGTTCGCTTTGGCGGCGGTCTTCTGCTGCGGCGGTCTGACGGCCGCTTCGCAGTCGGAGGTGAAGGATGATGCGACGCGGCTGCAGCTCATCAAGCCGGCGGCTGAGGGTGAGCTGGTGCTGTCCCCGACGTTCGTTTGCTGTGGACTGGAGTTCGGCGCCAGCAAGGCGATAGACGGGCTGAAGGTGGAGTACCGCAGGAAGGGGAACCGTGCGGCGTGGAGCGCGATCGCAGGCGAGGATTTCGTGCATCTGCCGCGCACGCGCGATTATCGGGTTTCGTTGCGCGATCTCAATGAGGATACGGACTACGAGGTGCGACTCGTCGATGGTTCGGGGCGCGTCGTGAAAACGGGGCAATTCCGCACCTGGAAGAGCGACGTGCCGGTGGCGCGCACGATTGAGCTGGACGCCAAAGGTCCGTTTCCGAAGGTGATATCCGATGTCGGCTCGCCCGGCGGCTGGATCCGCTATACGACGAAACCCGGCACGGTGCTTGACTTCGGGGAGGGCGCGGAGGACTGTATCGAGGTGACCGGCGCGAAGTATGTGCTGTTTGACGACCTCACGATCAAGGGGTCGTTCGGGCGGCATGTGTTCAACGTGCGTGACTCGAGCTATGTTCGCTTCCGCAACTGCAACATCTCGCGATGGGGAAGGGTTGGCAAGCCGCGTTTCGACATGAAGGGGCGACTGTTCGATCCGGCGAAGGAGGCGAAGGGCTACGGTATCAACTTCGATGGCGCGATTGAGATCGGAAAGGGCGCGTTTGGCGTGGTCGTGGAGCGCTGCTTCATCCACGATCCGCGCGGACGCGCCAACAGCTGGTACTATTCGCATCCGGCGGGGATGCAGGGCATCTTCGTGTACAGGGTGGGGCATTCCGTGGTGCTGCGCTGGAACGACATCGTGGGTTCCGACCTTCACCGCTGGAACGACGCAATCGAGGGCTGCGACAACTTCGGGCCCGCCGGCGGGTTCAACCGCGACGCGGACATCTACGGGAACTTCTGCATCTTCGCGAACGACGACTGCATCGAGCTTGACGGCGGGCAGCAGAACGTGCGCTGCTTCCAGAACCGCTTCGAGAGCGCGATCTCGGCGGTCTCCATCCAGGGATGCCTTGTGAGCCCCGTCTATGTGATCGACAACCTGCTCGGTCCCTGCGGCGAGGAGTTCGGCTTCGTGAACCCCTGCATCAAGACGTCGGCGTTCGACATGTACTGGTATTCGCCCTACGCCGGCATCTGGGGGAACTACTTCGCCGAGAAGGAGTTCAAGCCGCAGATCGGGGCCAATTCGCGCTACGACATCCGCAGCTCGAACGTGTTCTCCACCGACGAGGTGCCGCGCGACGTCGCAACGAAGTACCCGGTGCGCGACCTGCCGTTCCTTCTCGATACGGGCCGCATCACGGGCGTGACGGTCGCGGGGAACGAAGCCGCGCCGAAGTCTGTCACGTTCAAGGCGACCGCCACCGCCGAACAGCCGTTCGTCGTGCGCAAGAACTTCACCTCGGACTGGTTTGATGTGGAGCCGTCGCAGGGCACGCTGAAGAAGGGCGAGAACGTGTTCCGCGTCACGTTCAGGCCGGAGAAGATGAAGGACCGGCGCTTCTGGCGCGCGGCGTTCCTCGTCCGCACCCCGGAAGGGCTTTCGCGCTGCGTGTCGGTTTACGCGGAGCGTACGGACTTCGCGCCGCCGGAGAACCCCGTTCCGGCCGGTACGCGGACGATGTACTCTATGCTGCCGGCGCCGGTCGCGTTCAACAACGCGTCGTGCAAGAAGGGCGAGCCGGTGGAGCTTGCGTTCGACGTCGCGGAGGCGGGCGACTACTGGCTGTTCGCGCGGGTGCAGGGCGTGGACCAGGATTTCCCGCTCATGGAGATCTCCGTCGACGGCGGCGCGTACAAGCCGGCAATGGTGCGCACGTGGGCGACGCACGCGGTGTGGAACATGGTGTCGCCGGGCAAGAAGGGGAAGTTCAGCGGTAGCGGGTTCGTCGCGCCGCATAGGTTCGAGAAGGGGCGGCACGTGTTCCGCATGCGTCCGCGCATGAACAACAACGTCAAGCTCCTTGGCTTTGCGGTGTCCGACCAGCCGCTCGCGTTCGAGCCGAGGTGAGTTGGCGGGAATGGACTTTTCCGAAAGGAGCAACAGCATGAAGAAGATGATGCTTGCCGCGTTGGCGGCGTTCGGGATTTGCGCTGGGCTTTGCGCCGCGATACCGTCAATGGAGGGTTCGCTGCCGGTGGCGCAGTGGACGAAGAGCTGGTGGCTGCCAAGGTTCGACGAGAAGAAGGCGCTCGCCGAGACGGGAGACTACCCGGTGGCGTTCATCGGCGACTCCATCACGCACGGATGGGAGAGCCGTGGCGCGGGCGTGTGGACAAACAACTTCGCCACCGGCAGGTACAGGGCGATCAACTTCGGGTTCGGAGGGGACCGCACGGAGCAGCTCATCTGGCGAATCGAGCACGGGCAGTTCGGCAAGCTCGACCCGAAGGCTGTGGTGCTGATGATCGGCACGAACAACACGGGGCACAAGGACAAGGCGGCGGAAAGTCCGCTCGACACCGTGCTCGGGATAAGGAAGGTGATCGGGCTGCTTCTGGAGCGGTGCCCGAACGCGAAGATCATCTACCACCCGATCTTTCCGCGCGGCGCGACGACGAACGACGCCCTGCGCGTTCGCAACGACACCGTGAACCAGGCGATGAAGGTGTACCTTGACGGCATGAAGTTCGACAGGGTGCTTGTGTGCGACTTCAACTCGAAACTGCTCGAGCCGGATGGCACACTCACGAAGGAGATGATGGCCGACCTGCTCCATCCCGGCGCGCGCGGCTACGAGATATGGACCGAGGCGCTGAAGCCGTACCTCGACTACGCGCTCGGCCTTTCGGAAGCGCCGCCGCCCACGTCCGCGCCACCCGCGCCGACTGCACTCGACGCCACTTCGCCCAAGGCATACCGCCCGACGGTGAAGCCGCACTGGATCACGGACCTCTTCTCCTACAAGCGGAAGGGCCCGAACTGGAAGCCATATCCGCGCTTCACCATGAAGCTGGAGGCTGTGCGCTCGAACCCGGACAAATACTTCGACGTGGTGATGGTGGGCGACTCCATCACGCAGCGCTTCGAGACGTCCGACGGCTCGAACGAATGGGCGAGGCTGTCGAAGGAATACAGGACGCTCAACCTCGGGTTTGGTGGAGACGGTTGCCAGAACACGCTCTGGAACATCGCCAACGGAGGGTTCTTCGACAACCTCCAGACGCGCGTGGTGACGCTGATGGTCGGGGTGAACAACGGAGCGTCGAGCGAGGAGGAGGTCGCCGAGGGCATACGGCGCTGTGTGGCGGCGATAAGGAAGTCGCAACCGCAGGCGACGTTGCTGCTGCATCCCATCCTTCCGCGCCGCAACAAGAACGGGGGCTATGCCGGCGAAGACCGGCGCGTACGCATCAACGACCTGATACGGCCTCTCGCCGACGGCAAGCACGTGGTGCTGGTTGACCTTTCCCCAATTTTCCAGGGCGTCTCGGACGAGCGCCTCAAGGAACTGCTGCCGGATGGAGTCCACCCGAACGCCGAGGCCTACAGCCGGTGGCGCGAGACCATCGGGCCGATCCTGTCGCGCATCGTGGGGAAGTGACTGGCCGTCAGCCGGCGGCGCTCGCGTTCGCCGCCGCGCTGGCCTGTTCGCGCTCGTACTTGGCGCGCGCCTTGATGAACACCATGCCCGTAATCGGCACCGTGCAGATATAGAGCACGCCAATCACGCCTATCGCGAGCCAGAAGTTCGATACGAGCATGGCCACCACGAGCAGCAGCGCCGCCATCACGGGCAGCAGGTACGTCTTGCTGATGTGCACCGACTTCAGCGATATCGTCGGCAGTCGCGAAGCCATCAGCGAGCCGACGAAAAGCAGCATGAATATCCCGAAGTACGGATTCTGGAGCGCCTCCTGCAGCGCGGGACACGAACCTTTCGCGTCGAGCGCTATCACGAGCACGGCGGGCGAGAGCACCATCCACGCTCCGCCCGGGGCCGGCACGCCCAGGAAGAAGTGCTTCCAGTACGGGAGCGTGGGCTGCTCCAGCATCGTGTTGAAGCGTGCGAGCCTGAAGCAGTCGCACATCGCGTAGAAGAGCGACGCTCCCAGCGTGAGCCGCACGAGTCCGTGCGAGATGCCGGCGTGCGTGGGGCCGCCTGTCAGCCAGAAGTACATGAACATCGCCGGCGCCACGCCGAAGTTCACGAAGTCTGCGAGAGAGTCGAGCTCGGCGCCGAGCTTGGAGCTTGCCTTCAGCAGGCGTGCAACGCGCCCGTCCATCCCGTCGCAGATGCACGCCACGAGCAGCGCCCAGAGCGCGGGCAGAAAGCGTCCCTCCGACGAGAGCGAGATCGAGGTTATCCCCGCGCATGCGGCGATGGACGTGATGAGGTTCGGCGCGATCGCCCGTAGCGGTATCCGGTCTGGCCGAGGCGCCCTTGCTCGGCGCTTCCTTCCTCTCAATCTGAACCTTGACATTTTCCTCTCCTTCAGTTTAGATGTCCGAGCACGGTCTCGCCGGCAACCATTATCTGGCCGAGCCGCACCTCTGGCTTCACGCCGGCTGGCAGGTACACGTCGAGCCGCGACCCGAACCTGATCAGCCCGAAACGCTCGGCCTGTCCGAGCACTGCGCCCTCCTCCACGAAAGGCACGATGCGGCGCGCCACGAGGCCGGCGATCTGCACCACGCCGTAGCGCGTGCCGTCGGCGGTCTCGACCATGTAGGCGCAGCGTTCGTTGTCCTTGGACGCCTTGTCGAGCGACGCGTTCAGGTACTTGCCGGGCACGTATGCCTTCTTGACGATGGTGCCTGCGGTGGGCATCCTGTTCACGTGCACGTTGAATACGCTCATGAACACGCTCACCCGCATGAAGGTCTTGGCGTTCCATTCCTCGATGCCTGTCTCCTCGGGCTTCAGCTCCTCGGGCAAAGGCACCTCCTGAATGAGGCATATCCTGCCGTCGGCCGGCGAGAGCACGGCCTTGGGGTCGCTGGGCGGGTAGCGCTCGGGGTCGCGGAAGAACAGGAATACGCCATACGCAAGCAGCAGCAGCGGGATGACGAGCGCGCTTAGCGTGGCGCTGTGCAGGAATGCGGCGAGCCCCGCGACGATCGCCGCCACGCAGAGCGCCGCCACGCCGAAGGGCACTCCCTCCCTGTTGATGTGCGGAAAGAGGTACGCCGAGTTGGAGAAGTCTGGTTTGGTTTCCATGGGCGGGTATTATCTCACTTTTTGCCGTTTTTGCCAAGAGGTCCTGTCCACCGGCGCCTGTCTGCCGCCGAGGAGCTTCGAGAGCGTGCCGATGCCGTACACCCAGAGCGTTATCCAGCACACGGGCACGTGGTAGAGCCATGCGCGGTCGGGGCGGCGGAATGCGCCTTTCGCCGCCTGCCACAGGAGCGGCAGCACGAGGACCGTCGCCAGGCAGAACAGGGCGATCCCCGCCTTGCGCTGGCCGCTCCACGGGTAGGTTCGCTCCTTCGCCTGCGCGAAGTACAGGAAGTCGCGGATGCGCCGGCGCTGCTTGCGCGCGAAGTCGCCGAGCCGTGCGCAGTAGAGGTGCACGATGCCCGTCTTTACCTTTGCGACGGCCACGGAGCCGTCCTTCAGGATGCGGTCGTAGAGGACGTCGATGTCGAAGAGGTACGGCTCCCACTTGACGCCGTCGAGGAGCGAGCGGCGGAAGACGAAGCCGTTCGCGCCGATGGTGGGCAGGGCGTCCGCGCGGAGGCGCAGCTTCAGGTAGCCGCCGGCATCCTCCTGCTCAACGCGTAGGTCGGTCCACCTGCCGGTGACTGCGGAGGTGCGGTCGTAGTTGCCGGTGAAGAGGCAGATGGGGTCGTTCATGCCGAGGAGTGCGAAGTAGCGCGTGAGGGCCGGGTCGGAGGGACGGCTGGTGTAGTCGAGCGGCTCGGCGGCGGCGATCTCCGGGTCGGAGAAGGGGGCGAGCATGCGCTCGAGCCAGCCCGGGTCGGGGAGGATGTTGTCGGAGTCGATGAGCGCTATGACGTCGCCGCGCGCGGCCTTGATTCCGGCGGCCTTGCCGGCCTCGCCGGTCTTGAGGGGGTTCGGCACGATCCGGTCGACGGCGTAGGTGCGTGCGACATCGAGCGTGGCGTCGGCGGAGCCGGCGTCGGCGATGACGATTTCGTAGGAGCTGCGGGGCAGGGACTGCCCGCGGATTGCCGCGAGACATTCCGCAAGGGTCCCCTCCGAGTTCAGGGTGGGTATCACTACCGAAAGAAACATGGCGCAATTATACCATATATGGGGATTTCTCGCATCACCCCTTGCGGCACCTGAGGGACCTTGTCAACCGAAAGCCTGTGATCGGGGCATCTGTGGAAGGCGATCCGCCGACCGGGCGGACGCCTTGCCGGTACCGGCATGGAGCGAATTCCGGGGATGTATTGCCGGCTACCGATTTATGGTATAATATGCGGCAATGGAAATGACACCAGACGAAATCTATGAGGCGGTGAAGGCCGGCGGCGACGACGGCTGGAAGCTCGTGTGGGAGAACGTGATCGTCCCGGAGGTGAAGTCCCTGCGCTCGGCCGAGCTCGCCCGCAAGTACTGCATCACCGACGGCGACCTGATGGGCATGCTCTACGAGGACATGATCGGCAACCGCAAGATCGAGCAGTTCCGCAACGACGGCGGCAGCCTGTGGGGCTGGATGCGCCAGTACGTGCGGGGGTACGTCACCCGCGCGAACCCGAACCCGCACGGGGAGTTCTCGCTGGAGGGCACCGCCGAGCAGAGCGAGAGCGGCGAGCCGATGGCGATACCCACCGATGACATGCATGTGATACGCAACGAGGTGTGGGACCTGACGCACCTGTGCTTCAAGGAACTGTGGAACGACGACCCGCGCAAGGCCTACGTGCTGCTGCTGAAGACGCGCATGCACCTGTCGAGCGCAGAGGTGGCCGAGCTGTTCGACCTCACCGAGGCGAATGTGGACCAGATATTCTCGCGCAGCGTCAAGCAGATGAGGGAGAACTGGAGGAAGCATGAAAGGCCCTGAGAACAAGACCCTCTCGTTCCTGTTCCACTGTGTGCCTGGCACGCACCACCGAGACGTGTGGGCATTGCGCGTCACCTTGCCGCCCGGCGCCACCGCAAAGACGCAGATACTCGTGGACGCCGTGGGCGAGGGCTCCAAGCCGATAGCGAAGGGCACGTTTGAGTTCATGGGCACGCGGGTGAAGATCGTAAAGGGGATCGGACACCTTACGCTCGAGCAGTTCATGGCCGGGATACACGAGACTGGGGTTTGGATGCTGCGGCCGAGACATCCGCCCGTGCCGGGGGCGCTGACGTTCGGGTAGTTTGGAGTTTGGAGTTTGAAGTTTAGAGTTTGAAGTTTGGAGTTTGAAGTTTGGAGCTTAGAGTTGAGACATGGCTAGCGAACGTACAAGCGAAGAGCTGAACCGCCGGAACACGGCGTTCGACAACCGCCTCAGGCCGTCCGAGTTCTCGGAGTTCGTGGGGCAGGTCAAGCTACGCGACCGGCTGATGCTTGCGGTGCAGGCGGCGAAGGAGCGCGGCGAGACACTCGACCACGTGCTGTTCTCGGGTCCGCCCGGGCTGGGGAAGACGACCCTCTCGTACATCCTCGGCGAGGCGATGGGGGTGAGGGTGAAGACCACGTCCGGGCCGGTGCTGACGAAGCCGGCCGACCTCGCGGGGCTGCTCACGTCGCTGGAGGCGGGCGACATCGTGTTCATCGACGAGATACACCGCATGGCGAAGACGGTGGAGGAGTACCTGTACTCCGCGATGGAGGACTTCGCGATAGACATCATGATAGACCAGGGGCCGAACGCACGTAGCGTGAGGCTGGAGCTGCCGCGCTTCACGCTCGTGGGGGCGACGACCCGCATAGGCCTCATAGCCGCGCCATTGCGCGCCAGGTTCGGCCTCGTGAACAGGCTGGACTACTACGTGCCGGACGAGCTTGCGGAGATCGTCAGGCGCTCCGCCTTGAAGCTGGGCGTGGAGGTGGACGACGCTGGCGCGCTGGAGATCGCGAGGCGAGCGCGCGGCACTCCGCGAATAGCGAACAACCTGCTCCGCCGGGTGCGCGACTATGCGCAGGTGCGCGCCGACAACCGCATCACGGGGGCGGTCGCGAAGGAGTCGCTGGAGCTGCTCGAGATCGACCCGAACGGGCTTGACGAGATGGACGTGAAGATCCTCGAGACGATCTGCATGAAGTTCGGCGGCGGACCGGTGGGGCTGTCGACGATTGCGGTGTCGGTGGGCGAGGAGCCCGACACGGTGGAGGAGGCGTACGAGCCGTTCCTCATAATGGAGGGTTACCTTGAGCGCACGCCGAAAGGAAGGATGGCGACGGGCCTCGCGTTCGAGAGGCTTGGTCTGCAACGGTAAGGGAAAGGAGAGCGGGAGATGAACAGGATTGCATTGGCGACGGTGATGGCGGCGGCGATAGGCGCCGCCGTCCAGGCGGGGGAGTTTGAGGCGGCCGGGTGCCGCGTGAAGTGGAGCGAGAGGTCGTTGAGCGTCGGCAACGGGCTTTTCGCGCGGGAATATGCGGTGCGTGGCGGCGTTCTGCGCACGGTGTCGTTCAAGGCCGAGGGCGGCGGCGAATGGCAGAAGGGGAATGTCGATCCCGCGAAGCGCGAGGCGATGGACGTGACGGCGGCGCAGGCGAAGTGGAGCCCTGTCGGCGTGGATGGCGTGAAGGTGCAGGTGAAGTTCGGAGATCGCTCGGTGGAGCTGTGGCTCTTCCCGGGCATGCCTGGCGTGATCGCGAAGAGGTCGTGGAAGGACGACGTGAAGCCGGTGCACGACATCGACCGCGCCTGGGACACGCTGCGCGACGACAATGCGGCGCTCAGGAAGTCGATAGGCGAGGCGGACTTCATCGCGTTCCGTCCGAAGCACGTGAAGGCGACGGAGGCGACGTACCTTGACCAGACGGACATCCGCGACGACCTCGTGTCTTCCCGCGAGCGCCTGCTCATGAACTACGACTGGGCGTTCAGCATCTCGGCGAGCACGCTCGACTGCCGCGACGTGCTGACGGGGGATGGCGTGGTGTTCGTGCGCCTTGCGCCGATGCCGACATGCCGCCCGGAACGCGTGGACGACTTCATCCTCAACGGCGACCGCGGAGTGGCTCTGCTCGGCAACGGCTATCCGCTCGCTGAGCTTGCGTACTGCGGCGGCGAGGCGGGGCGGCAGCGCGCGGTGGTGGCGTTCCAGCGGGCGATACGTCCATACAGGCCGGGGCGCGACGGCGTGCTGCTCTCGAACACGTGGGGCGCCGGCAACCGCGACAGCAGGATCAACCAGGAGTTCCTGCTGAAGGAGATCGAGGCCGGCGCGAAGATCGGCGTGGACGTGATACAGATCGACGACGGCTGGCAGCACGGGCGCACGGCGAATTCCCAGAAGAAGGCGAATGCCGGAAAGAAGAAGGTGTGGAGCGGCTACTGGGACGAGGACCCCGATTTCT
>JAEEGH010025794.1_pt1 | contig 11764 bp, 5 predicted proteins | sample 9134181 | NCBI WGS metagenome assembly JAEEGH01 (sample SAMN16246544, study PRJNA631951) | gut metagenome | biome: gut microbiome; feature: rumen; material: DP-attached | host: Bos | place: Iran: Karaj | collected 2018-10 | reverse complement strand
AGTTGTCCGGTAAGTGAAATCACCTCCATCGTCGAATTTTCTGCGGTCATGTGGGTCGGCGCCTGTATGTGCAATGTGGAGTGTGCCGGATTCGGATGGAGGAGCAGCCTCTCATCCTCGGCGGCTTTGTGCGTGACGGCGGGCTGCGGATTCCAGGCGTCCCCAACGAACGGGCGGATCATCGGGGTGCCGCTGAGGAAGCTTGTCTGCCATTTGTTGCTGCTGAAATAGCGCACTTCCGCGCTGTGGTCGTTGTTCTGGTCAAACCCGACGTTGAGGAAATCCTTGCCGGAAAGTTTGAATCCGATGTAGAATGTCCCGCTGACAGCGACCGCCTCTTCCAGATAGAACAGCTGGAAGTCATAAATGTTTGTGCCGCTCTGCTGTGATACTGGACGGCTGTAAAGCAGCTCTCCCGGCATGTCGTTTTTGTCGTTCCATACGCAGAGTGTGAAGTCAAAGCTGTTGGCATCATCCAGCACCTGGTTTATGTACATTGATACTGCCCGCAGCGTGTCGGGGTGGCTTGGCTTGAACTGAAGCGCCATGGCGGTGTTGTATGTGTTGATGTCCACCACGGTGTATCCCGCCTCTGGGGTCCCGTCGTCGTAGGCGAAGTAGTTGCGGAACCGCTGTATGTGGACGGCAGTGTCGTTGTGCGGGTTCCGGTCACCGCTCCCCGCCTCCTGATGGATATGGGTGATGCGGAAATCCACCGTGTCGGCATTTGTTGCAAGTTGTATGCCGCTCAGGCTTGGAGTGGCGTGGGGAGCATAGGACTGGTAGCCGTTCCTCCGGAAATAACCGATATTGTAGGAACCGCCGTCGTATTGGCCGACCGTCTGTCCTTCAGGATTTGTGACGGTGTACCGGTACATGGCGTTTTTGGTGCTGTTGGAGAGATTGGCCAGTTTGAGCGACAGGTTGCTCCTGAGTTCAGAGGTCTGGAAGTGGCTCCACGGCATCGCGGTGTAGCGTTGCAGCAGGCCGTCCGGTTGCAACGCGATGGTTATGTCATCTATGAAGGTGTCGTTTATGCCTCGTCCGCGGTCCAACCGGACATAGTCGATGTTCCAGTAATCCACATTGCCGGCCCAGGTGGGGTTCTCGTCAGTATATTCCAAGGATGCAAGGTTGCGGAAGCGGAACTGGAACGCGTGGTTGAAGAAACGGCTGTCGGTGAGCGGTATCATCACCTGCCGGAACAGCACGGTGGTATCCAGATGGAATGTGCCGGCAAACTCTTTCAATGACATTCCGCCACCGGACCATACCGGAATCCATTCCACCCTTGGTATCAGTGTTACCGAATCGGACGCAAGTACGGAATCTCCCGGCTGGTATCCGAATTCCAGAATCAGCGAGTCGGTGCCTTCCGGCACATCGCCCAAGCCCTCCCACGGATGGTTACGAAGTCCGCCGCCCGGCTGATAGAAGAAGCTGAAATAGAGTGAATCCGCGGCTGTTATTGGACGGGCTATCGGTGAAAAGAGCGAATCGGTCCTGATGGGTCGGGATGTAAGCGTGTCAGCAGGGAAGGGCGTTTTTTTTGCGTGCGGATAGATGCGTCCCGTTGCATCCAGGGCATCCAGGGTGGCAATGCCGACGGATGGCGGACGCACACCGAAGCTCCGGTTGATGTAGGCGGTGCGGTCGCACCACAATGCGCTGTCAGGATAAACGCCCGGACGCGAAAAATCGTCCGTAAATGGCAGGGTGAGCGGTTGTACGGTGCTGCCGCTTTTTTGCCGGTGTTCCGGTCTTGTCTGCTGCAATTGCGGGTTATGACGCAGCTGCGTCAGCTGCTCCTGCGCCTGCGGTACGCCTGTAACGGCCGTCAGAATGATGGCCAGAAAGATGCGGTATCTGTTCATGATATTTATCCAATAAAAACCGTATAACGGGATTGTGTGCCTTTTATTGTGTCTTTGCCACCTTTTCTGCGGTTTCGTGGCAAAGCGCCTCCCAAATCCGTTCCGCACTCTGCTCCCAGGAAAAGCTGTCCAGCCGTTCAATGCCCTTCCGGACCAATTCCTTCACCATCTCCTTTTGGGTGAAAATCCTCCCCATGGCGTCGGCGATACGTTGCGGGTCGTCTGGCGGCACCAGCAGTGCGGCGTCGCCAGCCACCTCGGGCATTGCGGTCACATCGGCGGTTATTACGGGTGTGTGTGTGGCGAAAGCCTCCAAAATTGGGACGCCAAACCCTTCAAATGAAGATACATACAGCAATCCTTCCGCTGATGCGAGCAGGCGGTTTAGGGTCTCTGTGGGGATGTATCCGGTAAAACGCACATCCCCGGCATATTTCATCCGTCGCAGGCAGCGTTCCATTTCGTGGCTCCAATGCCGTTTGGAGCCTGCGAACAGCAGCATTGCATCGTGTCCGTTCCGTCGGAACTGCTCGTAGGCCAGCAGCTGGTTGGAGATGTTTTTCCGCGCGTTTATTGTGCCGACAAAGACAAAATAGGGGCGTCCTCCTGTCCATTGCTCCCGCACGGAGGCGGCCTCCTCAGCGGAGAGCGGGAAGAAATCCTCCGCCGCCGCATTGCCGATCACCCTGATTTTCCCGACAGGAACATGGTAGTTGCGGGCAATGTCATCGCGGCAGAAGGCGGAAACGGTTGCCAGAGTGTCCGCCTTTCGGGCATATTTCGGGAAGAAATGCCGGTAGTAGATCCTGTGCGAAAATCGGAGGAATTTCGGAAAATGCTCGAAATTGATGTCGTGGATTATGTTGACGGTGCGCACCTGAGTGTTCAGGCAGACAAAACCGTCCGGAGAGAAAAAGACATCTATCCGCTCACTTTTCAGCGCTTTGCGCAGGCTGACCCCGAACCACCACCACCATAGCAGCGGGTGGCGTGCCTGCGGATGAAGGATTACCGGCCGCACGTTATCCCCAAAAACATACTCATCAGGGTAGGGACGGTCAAAAAAGAAGACAAACTCATGCTCCGGATGGTCCCGTACCATCCGCCGCACCACCTCGTATGCATACCAGGCGATGCCGTCCATCTTCCCTTTTACAAAAAGCCGCGTGTTGATCCCTATTCGCATGCCTTTTCGCCTTCATGCACTGTCTTCCGGAGCGACAGGGCCGATTTTTCCTCATTGACCACCAGCTCCACGTAATCGCCTCTTTTGACGTTCCCGCTGATGATTTCATCAGAGAGCAGATCCTCCACATATCGCTGGATGGCCCGTTTCAGCGGACGGGCCCCGTATTGCGCGTTCCATCCGTTGTCCACCAGGAAATTTTTGCTCTCCTCGGTAAGGGAGAGCCGGATTTCCATCTCCTCCAGCCGCTGCAGCGCATGTTTGAGTTCGATGTCAATGATTTTGTGTATCGATTCCCGTTCCAGCGGGTTGAACACTATGATGTCGTCGATGCGGTTCAGGAATTCGGGGGAGAACTGCTTGCGCACAGCATTCTCCACCACCTTCCTGCTCTCTTCGGCCTTGGAGGCCTGACGGCTGCCGGTGTTGAAGCCGACACCTGTGCCGAATTCTGTCAGCTGGCGGCTCCCCACATTGGAGGTCATGATCAGGATGGTGTTCTTGAAGTCGATTTTGCGGCCAAGCCCGTCGGTCAGCTGCCCGTCGTCAAAGACCTGGAGCAGGATGTTGTATATGTCGGTGTGCGCCTTTTCAATTTCGTCCAGCAGCACGATGGAGTAGGGCTTGCGCCTGACCTTTTCGGTCAGCTGTCCGCCCTCCTCATAGCCCACATAGCCGGGAGGCGCGCCCACCAGGCGCGAGATGGTGAATTTCTCCATGTATTCGCTCATGTCGATGCGGATCATCGCCTCTGGGCTGTCGAACAGGTAGTCGGAAAGCACTTTCGCAAGATAGGTCTTGCCGACGCCGGTCGGTCCGAGGAAAATGAATGTGGCGATCGGCTTGTTCGGGTCTTTCAGCCCGACCTTGTTGCGCCGGATGGCCTTGCAGATCTTCTGCACCGCCTCGTCCTGTCCGATTATTTTGGATTTAAGGTCCTCCTCCATGCCGGCCAGTTTTTCGGTCTCCTCCTTGGAGATGCGTTTCGCCGGCACGCCGGTCATCATGGCAACCACATCGGCCACCACCTGCTCGTCAACCACCTGCCTGTGACGGCGGCTCTCCTCCTCCCATGCTTTTTTCCGGTTCTGAAGGTCGGCCTCCACCTGCTTGTACTGGTCGCGGTAGCGGGCCGCCTCCTCGTATGACTGCTGCAGGATGGCCTCCTTCTTTTTCCGTGAAATCTCCTCAAGCTGCTCCTCCATGGCTGTGATCTCCTCCGGCACATGGATGTTATGGATGTGCACCCGCGCCCCGGCCTCGTCCATGGCGTCGATCGCCTTGTCCGGCAGGTGCCGGTCGGTGACGTAGCGTTGGGTCAGCTGGACGCAAGCCTTGACCGCCTCGTCCGTATATGTCACAAGATGGTGGTCCTCATATTTGTCCTTGATGTTCTGCAGAATCTCCACAGTCTCCTCCGGAGAGGTCGGTTCCACCAGCACCTTCTGGAACCTCCGTTCCAATGCGCCGTCCGCCTCAATGTTCTTGCGGTATTCGTCAAGGGTGGTCGCACCGATGCACTGCAGTTCGCCCCGCGCCAGTGCCGGCTTGAACATGTTGGATGCGTCCAATGCGCCTGCGCTGTTTCCGGCGCCGACTATGGTGTGAATCTCATCGATGAAGAGGATTATGTTCGGGTTTCCCTCCAGTTCGGCCAGAACCGATTTCATCCGCTCCTCAAACTGTCCGCGGTATTTTGTGCCTGCCACCATGGAGGCGATGTCAAGGCTGACAATACGCTTCCCGAACAGGATGCGCGGCACCTTCTTCTCCTTTATGCGCACGGCCAAACCTTCGGCGATGGCCGATTTGCCGACTCCGGGCTCTCCGATCAGAATCGGGTTGTTCTTCTTGCGCCGGCTCAGAATCTGGGCTATGCGCTCCAACTCCTTTTCACGCCCGACAATCGGGTCGAGCCGGTTTTCATCGGCCATTTTGCTCAAGTCGCGTCCGAATGCGTCCAGCACCGGCGTGCCGCTCTTCTTGTCTGAGCCGCTTTTGCCGCTTGTGGCGGCGGAAGAGGAGAGGCTGCCCCTCCATTCCTCCTCGTCATCCTCCTCGTCCGCTTCGGTCGCGCTGTCACGAGGCTGCTCTTCAGCAGTGTCCGCAAAAAAGAACTGCTCCGCCTTCTTGTAGGTTATGCCGTTGCTTTTCAGCAGTCCGTGCACCGGATGGTCGTCCTTCCAGAGCATGGCCATCAGCAGGTGCTCCGGTTTGATGACTGTGCTGTGGAATTTTTTTGCGAACAGGTTGGACAAATCCAACATCCGTTCTGTCTGCTTGTACATCGGCAGGCTCTCCGCGGCCGTTGTGACGTCGTTTCCGTCCGCTTTGCAGCGGACGTTCATATGCTGCTCCATTCCGACCTTCAGGCTGTGCGGATCCGTGTCCAATGTTGCAAAGAATCGGTTTAGCGAAGGTATGTCCTGGTCAACCATGCTTAGGAACAGATGCTCTATTCCGATACAGTTGTTGCCGTACCGTTGCGCCTCCTGGCTGCTGTAACGGACGATGGCATAGGTCTCTTCCGAAAAGTTCCATTTCTCCATGAATCTCTATTTTGCAAATTCCAAAATTATAACAAATAGGCATGTCGTGCGGTTGTCGCCATGCCGCTTTTTTCAACATGAAAAAGTGAAATAAAAAAATCGTCTCTTTTGTGGATGGGAATGGAAAAAAATTGTATCTTTGTATTTTGTTTAAAAAATTTGTATTGCAAATATAGTCAATTATTTAGAAATAAGTAGAAGCGAAAGTCTATGGAAGAGAATACCAATGAAGGGATCCCCGGGCCAGACCAGCAGGAAGGTGGAATGCAGTTTGGGCAGATAGTCCCTGTGGATATCAACAAGCAGATGAAGAACGCCTATATTGACTATGCCATGTCGGTGATTGTCTCGAGGGCGCTGCCGGATGTGCGCGACGGTTTCAAGCCGGTGCACAGGCGCATCATGTATGCCATGTGGGACACGGGCAACCTTTCCAACCATCCGACAAAAAAGTCGGCGAGAATCGTGGGTGAGGTTTTGGGAAAATATCATCCCCATGGGGATACCGCCGTATATGACGCCATGGCGCGCATGGCGCAGGACTGGAGCATGCGCTATCCGCTTGTGGACGGACAGGGCAACTTCGGCTCCATCGACGGGGACCGTCCGGCAGCCATGAGGTACACCGAGGCCAGGATGAAGAAACTGGCTGAGGAGATGATGGTTGATATTGAAAAGGAGACTGTTGATTTCCAACCGAACTTTGATGAGGAGCTGACCGAGCCGGTCGTGCTTCCTGCCAAAATACCCAATTTGCTTGTGAACGGATCGTCCGGCATTGCTGTCGGCATGGCCACCAACATGCCGCCCCATAACCTTGCGGAGGTTGTGGACGGTGTGGTCGCCTACATCGACAATCCGGAAATCACGGTGGACGAACTCATGCAGTATGTCAAGGCTCCCGATTTCCCGACAGGATGTACGGTGTACGGCTATGACGGTGTCCAGCAGGCCTACCGCACAGGCCGTGGCCGGGTGATTATGCGCGGCACTGTTGAATTGGAGACGGCGGAACATGCTCACGGCAAGGACAGGCTTATAATCACCACCATCCCTTATCAGGTCAACAAGTCGGAAATGGTCAGCCATATCGCCGACATGGTGAAGGAGGGACGCATCGACGGCATTGCCGAAATCAGGGACGAATCCAAGAAAAAGGTGCGTGTGGTGCTGGAGCTGCGCAAGGACGCAATGCCCAAAGTTGTGATGAACAAGCTGTACCAGTACACACCGCTGCAATCATCCTTCGGCGTGAACAATGTGGCGCTGGTGGACGGCCGTCCGCAGACCCTGAACCTGAAGGAACTGATACATTATTTCGTCAAACACCGTCACGAGGTCGTTGTGCGCCGCTGCGAATATGAGCTGCGCAAGGCCCGCGAACGCGCCCATATACTGGAGGGGCTGCTGAAGGCTCTTGACCTGATTGATGAGATTATTGCTCTGATACGTGCCTCCAAAACGGTTGACGAGGCCAAGAACGGTCTGATGGAACGGTGGCAGTTCTCCGAAATACAGGCGACGGCAATTGTTGAGATGCGTCTGCGCCAGCTGACCGGACTGGAGCGCGAAAAACTTCAGGCGGAATACGACGAGCTGCAGAAAAAGATCCAATATCTGACCGATGTGCTGGCCAATGAATCCATGCAGATGGACATCATCAAAAAGGAGATGCTGGAAATCAAGGCAAAGTATGGTGATGAACGGATGAGCCAGATTGAATATTCCGGCTCGGCCAATTTCAGGATTGAGGATATGATTGCTGACGACGCGATGGTCATCACCATTTCGCATATGGGCTACATCAAACGCACCAGTCTTGCGGAATACAAGGTGCAGAACCGTGGCGGCAAGGGCTCGCGCGGATCCGGTGCCCGCGACGCCGACTTCATTGAGAAGATGTTCATGGCGACAAACCACAACCATCTGCTCTTCTTTACGGAAAAGGGCCGCTGCTATTGGCTGCGTGTGTTCGAGATACCGGAGGATGCCAAGACTTCAAAGGGGAGGGCGGTGCAGAACCTGCTGAACATCGAACCGGACGACAAGATAAAGGCGGTCATCAATGTAACGTCGCTTACCGATCCGGAATATACCGACAACCATTATGTGGTGCTCTGCACTGAAAAGGGAATCATAAAGAAGACCACGTTGGAGGCCTATTCCCGTCCGCGTCAGCGGGGCATCAACGCCATTATCGTGCGTGACGGCGACACTCTGCTTGATGCGCGTCTGACCGACGGAAATGCCGTTATTATGATGGCTCTCCATTCAGGAAAGGCTGTCCGCTTCAAGGAGGAGACCGTCCGTCCGATGGGCCGTAACGCCTCCGGTGTGAAGGGTGTGACCCTTGCCTCGCCAGACGACCGTGTGGTTGGCATGATTTGTGTAAATAATGATAATGACGACATTCTGGTGGTTTCGGAGAAAGGTTACGGCAAGCGCTCGTCCTTGGCGGAATATCGCGAGACCAACCGTGGCGGAAAAGGGGTTAAGACCATCAGCATCACGGACAAGACCGGCCATCTGATTGCCATCAAGAATGTCAACGACGAGGAGGATCTTATGATTATAAACCGTAACGGCGTGATTATACGGCTTAAAGTCTCGGAACTCCGGGTGATGGGCAGGGCCACACAAGGTGTGCGGCTGATAAACCTGAAACCTACCGACGAAATCGCATCGGTCACCCAGGTCCCTACAGAGAACGGTGAGGAGGAAAACGCCGGTCCGGTGGAAAACGGAACAGAAAACGAAACGGAAACAGAGACGAACAAACAGGAGTAATAACCATAAAAACATTTGAAACATGAAACGAATGCTTGTAATCTTAATGACGGTCGCGTGGACGGGTGCGGGGCTCTTCGCCCAGAAGTCCGCTGTGAATTCGGCCTATAACCAATACGGCAACCAGTACTGGGACAAGGCCAAGCGCTACATTGACGCCGCCAGCGTCCATCCTGACACCAAGGATGATGCAAAGACGTGGATGTTCAGGGGCAACATCTACCTGATGATTGCCAATGAGCAGATACAGAAGAATCCCAATCCAAGGTATGTCAATCTTTGTCAAAACCCGTTGGATTCGGCTTTTGCATCCTATGAAAAGGCAAGACAGCTCGATCCGAACATCAAGGTGGCGATGCAGATTGCCGAACCGGCAAAGGGATTGGAATACTGCTACCCCATGTTTTACGACCAGGCTCTAAAGGCTATCAAGGAGAGGAACTATGACTGGGCTTTCGACCGTGCCGAAAAGACGTACCTGTGCAAACCGGATGACGAGGATGCCTATTATCTGTATGCCTACACGGCGCAGCTGAGCGGAAAGATGGACCTTGCCAAAAAGCATTATTACAGGATGACAAGGGATCTCAAGGTGAAAAAGAACGAGCCTTACATCCGCCTGGCTTTGATATACAAGGAGGAGGGCGACACCAACCGTGCGGTTGCCGTTATCAAGCGCCACAGTGTGCTGAAGGACACGTCTGCCAATGCGAAGGTCGATGTGGACTATGCCGTACAGGAGGCGATCATCTATGCATGGGCTGGAGATCTTGAAAGGTCCATGAAGGTTATGGACAAGGCACTGGCTTCGGATCCGGAAAACTATGTGCTGCTGACCAACATGGGAACGGAGCTGATCGACGTCAAGAACTATGAAAAGGCTGAAGAGCTCTTGAAGAAGGCCGGCGAACTGCAGCCGGACAACTACCACGTCTATTACAACCTCGGAAGGTGCTATTACAACCATTCGATTGACATCGCAAAAGCCATGAACGATATTGAAAATGACGATGAATATGCAAAAGCGTCGGCACAATATCAGGAGCTGCTGCGGGAGGCGCTTCCCTTCCTTGAGAAAGCCGAGGCGATAAATGGTATGGATAAGAACACCCTGATAATGCTCAGAATGGTCTATTCCCGCCTTGAAGTGCCAGAGGGCGCTCCTGACTACAAGTCGAAACTGGAGGCGGTGGAGGCCAAGCTGAAGGAATTGGATAGAAAAAAGTAAAATTGGGGCTTATGTCGCGATGAAAAAAGGCTGCCATCAGGCAGCCTTTTTTATTTTATGCCAAGTTTCCAGGTCACGCCGAGGTTGGCCTGGAAGGTGAGCGGCCAGTTGTCGCCGCTTTTCATAAGCGCAAATGCGTGCAGCCGGATAGTGTTCTTTCCGATGAGCGGATAGTATTCCCCTCCCATGCCGACATACTGGTAATAGGTTCCAGCCGGTACGTAAAGGTCCCAGTCGTAGGGGTCTGGTGGGATCTCATCAAAATAAAACCCTTCAATTTCATTACGTTCGTGCCGGTCAATACCGCCCTTTGCAAAGAGGTTCAGCCTGTCGGTCACCTGCCGTTTCGCCTCCACAATGAGCGTGTAGTCCTGGAAGAAGAAGCGGTCCTGACGGTCGCAGGCGCGGTTCATCACATCGATGTAGAGGTAGCTCTTCCCGAAATCGAACTTGTTACCCAACGCGATGTAATTGATAAACTTCCCATGCTCGAATTCCACCAGGTTGGTTGACCAAATCGGCTTGAACCAGTTGAAGTCGCCGTACCAGATAAGGTTGTAGGCGTAGAGGTTCGCCATTTTTGTTTTGATGTATGGCGAATTGGTGACCTGTGCCTGGAGGTGTGAATGTTCTGTCCTGTAATGGAGCGAGAGCCCCATCTCGTAGCAGTTCACATTGTTCCAGAACTCGGACCAGAAGTACATGCTGATGGGCGCAAGGTCGTACTCCCAGCCGCCGATGGCCACCACCTCCTTACCTGCGGTGAGGGAAAAACGCGGTGCGAAGTCCCATTGCAGGTACATCCAGTCGGTGCCCTCGAAAAAGGTGGTGGAAAAGCCCATGTTCCCCGCGTTGATGCGCTGGCGCCAGTGGTAGCTCGCCTTCGGGGCGAGCCAGCCGTCCATCTGGAAGTTCAGGTATTTGCCCTGAAATGCGCTGCTGAACCGGTCATAATTTCTGTCCAGCAGCTGCATGTCAAAATCCACCCTTGTCTCAAGGGCCGCATAGCTGCACCACGGTTTTTTTTCGTCAGCAGTCTGTTGCGCCCGCAAGGTCTCACCTGCCCATACGAGTGAGAGCAGGAGTATTGTCGTTACAAGTCTCTTCATGTTTCCGTCGCTTTTTGCGAAGGTAACGCGTTTTATTTGAAAGCGTTTTCGCTCAGTCCCTTGCCGGTGATTTTCAGATCCTCCATGTAGGAAGGCACATCGCGGCCGAGGAACTTGTCCACGTAGATTTTCGCCAGATACTGGCCCAGCATGAAGCCGTGGCCGCGCAGGCCGACAAGCAGCCCGGCCTCCGGATCCACAATGTAGCGCGGCTCCGTGTAGTATCCGGACCATACGGCGTGGAAGCCGACACTTGCCAGGTTCGGAATCCAGTCGGCGAAGACCTCCGACACGATTTCGAGGAACTCCTTGCTGTTGTATTTCAGGTTCTGACGTGCCTCGTATGCATCAGTGTCGGGGGAGGCGCAGCCGATAATCTGTCCGGTGTGCAGGAACTGCTGCCCATAGACGGCGGTGAATCCCTTATAGTGCCTCCGGTCAATGATCATGTCGAGCGAGTCGCCTGCCTTACCCATGTTGGGCAGCCTCCGTGTGATGAAGGCCTGATGCTTTACGGGGTAGAGGTTGGTCTCCAGCCCCAGCATCTTGGCGAACTGCTGTGCGCCCGGTCCCAGTGAGTTCACAAAATGGCCGCAGGTGTATTCAACCCATTCGCCCTGATGTGTGCGCACCAATGCGACGGTCTTGTCGCCTTTGCGGGAGACATGCTCCAGCGTACAGTCCTCCATAAGGGTGCCGCCGTTTTCCACGGCGATGCCGCGCACGTAGTCAATGGTCATGCCCGGGGTGGCCTGCCAGCAGTCATTGGAAATCAAAGCGTGGCTATAGACGCTGTTGCTGTTGTTCCACAGCGGTGAAATCTCCTTGCCGAAATCCTTCCGGTCAATCATATAGGCATCCGACCATGCGCGGGAGGCGTCCAAAGCGTCGTAGGTGGCCTGGTCATGCACCAGGTTCACATAGCGCGTGGGTTTGTAGTGGATGTTGTGCACTTTCTGGATTTCCCTGAATATCTCCTGGTTGTGGTTTGCAATATCGGAGTTGTCTGGGTTGTAGAAGGCGGGGCGGTC
>JAEEGH010025791.1_pt1 | contig 11764 bp, 11 predicted proteins | sample 9134181 | NCBI WGS metagenome assembly JAEEGH01 (sample SAMN16246544, study PRJNA631951) | gut metagenome | biome: gut microbiome; feature: rumen; material: DP-attached | host: Bos | place: Iran: Karaj | collected 2018-10 | reverse complement strand
TTCTTGGCGGGTGGTTAGCTCCTTGCGTTTGCTGTTGTTTTCCATGTATAAACCTCGCTTTAATAAATTACATACACAAATATAATGCACAATTGGGCAATTGTCAATAGGTTCACTGCACAAAATTTCATTATTTTACAAGGCTCTGTCAAGCCAATCCGTATAAAAAGTAGGCGCTAGCAAACTTTTCTCGATTTGTCAGCCCCTAGAAAACTGCATTTTTACTTCAAAATCGCCATAATTAGGTAGTTTTTAGGTTTCGGCGCCGCAGCATAACCACAGCCAAAAAATAGCCATACGACCAGACTTGACAGAGCCTTGGCACAAACTGCTACTCTAGAAACCGCATCGGAGCATTGTACGAATACACCTATTTGATTGCGCAAGAAAAATACTTCTTGAAGACAAACGAATCAAATGCCAGCCCTTGGTTTGAAGAAAAAAATCGCGAACCGGAAAAAGAGCATATCTTTACACCTTTTTAATCATTAGAGCCCATAGTCCAAAATCCTGTTTAAAAAAAATAACACCCTTTGCCGGGTGTTTTTTATAGTTTGGAAATATGATTAGGAAAATCTTTCTTGCAAGCGCTCTCGTGGCAAGTACAGCTTTTGCCTCATGGGACCTATTCCCCGTTCTTGGTAATCATAAAGGTCAAGCCAAGGTTGCCGCCGACTTACAAACATACGAATATACCCGCCATGATTTCGGCATATTGGAAACCGCAGCCAGCGCCCGATACACCGTTATTCCGAAGCTAGAGCTTGCACTCGGTGTACCGTACCGTATCATGACCCAAGACAACGGAAACGAACAAGATATGGACGGCCTCGGAAACATCGGATTGTCGGCACGTTACCAGTTCTTGTCTTCCATGAACGCTTTTACAGACGTGTTTATTCCCGTGGGCGATGATTCCTATAACGAAAAAGGGGCATGGGGATTCAACGTTGGCGCGCAATATTCCGTAGAATTCAGCCAGATGCTCAATTTCGGTTCTGAACTCGGGATCAATTTCGAAACTAAAGGCGATGACCACGAAGCGCCCGTATCGGTATTTGGCGCAGCTGAACTTGATTTTAGACTTTCGCCACAATTTACCCCATACATCGGGACAAACCTTGCCGTAGGCATTGGTGCATTCAAGCATTACGATTTCCTGGTATCTCATGGTGGTGGCGAAGTATATATTGAGCCCTATTTTGGTGGGACATACGATATCAACCATCGTATTTCACTTGATGTCTCGGCTTCTTTTGGCAATTGGGTTAATGCGGACGATAAGCCTAGCGTAATAACAACCGCTAGCTTGGCCCTCTTGTTTAATTTCTAATTAGACAAATTGAAACATCCCTACCAGAAATGGACGCCTATGCCAAAATAAAAGCGGTTGTACCATTCTTTTTTAACCGAAGGTGTTTCTTCTGAAGGGTTATAACCAATTGTCGCAATATCTGGAGCATAATAAATTCCCATATAGCGGAATTTAAGGGTCATGTATTCTGCGCCATGAAATTCGCCGGGTGTTTTTGACATCCAAAAACGGAAATCCGCTTGTATGCCTGCAGTATAGAGGTCGTACCCACCCGCAAACGGCTGAACCTTCAGCCACTTATTTTCATATACATCTATGCCGGCTGTAATAAAAAATGCGTCAGAAAATTCTCCTCCCACAAACATAGATGGAGTCACAATGAGCCGCGATATCTGTACGGGAACACCAAGTAACAAACTACTTTCGCTGAAACCTAATGGAAAAAATTCAAGCCCTAGGCCGCCGGTATAGAGTTTTTCTTTATAATAGTTTCGGAATTCTTTGTAACGATTTTGAGTGTCTGCGATTTCCCTAGAAACAGTTTGCAGCCACTCCGAATACTCCAATTCCGGATATTTTTCACAAAAAGCCTGAATTCTTTCAATCATCAACTTGACGGCAACCGTGTCCATTTCTTGATGAAGATCGACTCTATCCTCTACTCTTTGTGAAACAATATTTGCCAAGCTGTCGTTGCTGAGGACGTCGTTGATTGTTCTTGGGTAAATCCAAAATCCCTTATCAAAAAAATGATAAAAGGGGTGCAAATCCACAAAAATGGATGCAAGATCCTTGTATTCCTGCTTTATGTTTGCCTGTGCCGCCTCGGTCATGTACCCCTTCAATTTCAAATGACGTCCTTCTTGGTCGCGCTCCGCACGATGCCAGTGATGGCGGGGGGCAATGCGGGTCTCGTTTTTGAGATAATGGTATAGGGAATCGTTGGCGAAGGAGTATCGGACTTTTTTACGCCCTTTCATGAGCATATTCGCGAATTGCGGGACAGCCAGGTCGTAACGCCCCCGTATCAGGTTTACCTGGAGAATTTCCAGACTGTCTATCGCCGATTCCGGAACCTTTTCATACGACAACACGAGAAGGGCGCTGTCGACCTTGGTCGTGTTGCCCGTCTTTAGGGCCTGCAGCAGGTCTGCGCGCGTGTTCAGCTCGCTCTGCATCTCGGCAGGGTTTACCTTCACTTTGTTGAAATCGACTTGCTCGGAACCGATGCCTTGGGCAAGCGCAAACGCTGCGAACAGCAGGAGTGTCGATAAGATTCTTGTATACGGCATCATACTCCCAATATATGAAGATTTGGGAGAAGTGGGTGGGCTATGTGCAATATTCCCGATAAAGTTCCCTTAAAGGGGTATGGAGGGAGAAATTTTCGTTAAGAGAATCGTTCATATAAAGCGTCACGTTCGACCGGGGAAAGGCCTTCGCCCGCAATAAGCGACTTCATGCGCTCGGGGCTCATGCCCACGGGGACAGTCGCTCCGGCAGCATGCGTAATCTTTTCTTCGATAATTGTGCCATCTAGGTCGGATGCTCCGGCGTGGAGCGCCTTCATCGCGGTCTCGATGCCCATCTGTATCCAGTAGGCCTTGATATGCGGAAAATTGTCCAGGAATAGGCGTGCAACAGCAACCGTGCGCAGTATATCCTCTTCACTCGTGATGTTCGGGACAATCTTGTGCAGTGCGTTGTGTTCCGTGTGGTACACGAGCGGGATGAACGCGAAGAATCCGGGTGCTTCGTCTTGCAGGTCGCGCAACATGCGCATGTGGGCGATGCGGTCCTCGGGCTTCTCGATGTGCCCGAACAGCATGGTCGCATTTGTCGGGATGCCAATTTTGTGTGCGGCGCGGTGAACGTCGAGCCATTCCTCGCCGGTTTCCTTGCCGGGGCAAATCTGGTCGCGCACACTCTGCACGAGTATTTCCGCGCCTCCGCCGGGGAGGGCGTCCAGGCCCGCTTCCTTGAGCGTGGTCATGATCTGCAGGGGCGTCTGCCCCGAGATTTTTGCAAAGTGGCAAATCTCGACTGCGGTAAATGCCTTCAGGTTTGCCTTCGGGAATTCCATGCGCAACTTGCGCAGCATCTCGATGTAGTAATCGAAGGGGTGGTCGGGATGGAGCCCGCCTACGATGTGCAGTTCGCGAGCGCCGCCGGCAATCGCTTCTGCCGCCTTGTTCCGGATGGTATCGTAATCCCAGTCGTACGCGGTTGGGCTATCCTTCTTGATTTTCGAGAATGCGCAGAACTTGCAGTGCAGTACGCAGACGTTCGTGTAGTTGATCTGGCGGTTGTTCACCCAGTACACGGACTTTCCGTGCCTGCGTTCCTTCTCGGCGTTTGCGCGTGCGCAGAGTTCGTCGATCGGCGCGTTTAAGAATAAATCAAGAGCTTCAGATTCGCTAAGTCGCGGCATTTTATACAAACTATTTATCGCGCGTTGGCCGCACGTATTACTTAAACTCTTCGCACCATTTGGGCACGATTTCGGTCGCTTTGCCCTGCACGAACACGTCGGTATCCGGGTCGTGTGCGGGTATTTCGAGGTTAAGGCAGGTCACCTTCGCGCCAAAGCGCTTGGCAAAATTCTTGAAGCCGGCGGCAGGGTAGACCACGCTGCTCGTGCCGATGTACACGAACTCGTCGCAGTCGCGCAGTGCGTTCTGGATCATGTCCATGTAGAGCGGAACTTCCTCGAAGAACACGATATCGGGGCGAGTCCCTGCACCGCAGAACGGACACTTGGTTTCAAGCGTTTCTTCGCCCTTGAACATAAATTCGTGGTCGGGGTGGTTCATGCAGCGGAGTTTCATCAGGTCGCCGTGCATGTGCAAGACACGCTTGCTTCCAGCACGTTCATGCAGGTCGTCGACGTTCTGGGTCACCAGCAAGAAGCGGTCGCCCAGGCGCTTCTCGAGTTCGGCAAGAGCGATGTGGGCGGCGTTCGGCTTGTGTTCGGGGAGTCCCTTGCGCAAGAAGTTGTAGAAGTCCATCACGCGCTTAGGGTCACGTCTGAGTGCGCCGGGCGTGCATACGTCCTCGATGTTCTCGTGTTCCCACATTCCGTCGTTCCCGCGGAAGGTGCGGAGGCCTGATTCTGCGCTGATTCCAGCACCCGTCAATACAACCAGTTTCTTTTCCATACGTTTTTCAATATAGCATTTTTTCTTGTTCGGGCAGTACTATTCCGAAATTCCGGCAAAAAACAGCGTCTCGGCGACTATGCCTGCCTCGAAGTCGGGGAGGTAGAGGCTCTCGTTCTCGCCGTGGGCCGCACATTCGGGGTCTTCGAGGCCGGTGAGCAGTATGGGAATGTCGCCGAAGGTCTTGCGGAAGAGTTCTGCACCCGGAATGCTAGCACCGCAGCCGATGAACTTGGTCTCGTTCTTGTAGGCCTGCGTCATGGCTTCGCTCATCTTCTTGAAGAAGGGGTGGGCGATGTCGGTGACAAACGGGTTTGCCCCGTCCTCGATGTCGGCGGTAAATTCAAGCCCGTTCGGGACCTGTGCCTTCAGGAAATCTACGAGCATTTTTGCGCAATTGTCTGCGTCCATGCCGGGTGCAAGCCGGATTCCGATGCGGGCATAGGCGCAGTCCTGCAACACGTTGCCCGCGTTGCTCCGGTTGCCCGACTCCATCGCGGTTACCACGATGGAAGGCCTGCGCCAGAGCGATTCTAGAATTTCGCCCTCGGGTACGTTCAACTTTACTTTATCCAAAGTGCCGCTCTCGCTGCGGAACGTCTTTTCGCTGTAGCCGAGACTCTTGTACGATTCCAGTTCTTCGGGCGTAGGCGGCACGAGGCCATCTTCAAAATTCGGGATGGCGATGTTCCCGCGCTCGTCGGTCAGCGATGCTATCATGCGGCAGAGTGCCTGCGCGGGGTCAGGGATCGGGCCCGACCAGCTGCCGGAATGGAGCGGCGTCTTGGTGCTGCGGAGGGTCACGCTCACTGCGCTCATCCCGCGGAGTGTCGTGGTGATGGAGGGGGTGCCCTTCGCGAAGTTTCCGAGGTCGGCTACAATCACGGCATCGCATTTCAGGAGTGCGGCGTGTTCGCGCAGGATGTCTGCAAAGCCTGCGCTTCCGGATTCCTCTTCGCCCTCGATAATGAACTTGAGGTTCGGCCCCTTGTCGCCGAGCATTTCGCGTACCTGCTCGAATGCCGCAAGGTGCGTGATGATACCCGCCTTGTCATCGGCGGTTCCGCGCCCGTAGAGGCGGTCGCCGCGAATCTCGGGTTCGAACGGGGCGCTGTTCCAGAGGGCTTCGCGCATGGTGGGCTGTACGTCGTGGTGCGCGTAGAGCAGAATAGTGGGCTTGTCGGGGCTCGTGAGGCTTTCGGCATACACGGTCGCCCTCCCGCTCGACGGCAGCAAAAACTGCACGTTCTTGAGCCCTGCGTCCTCGAACATCTTCTTTACGGCATCCGCGCTTTCCTGCACGAATTTCTGGTCAAAGTTGTCGAAACTGATGGAAGGAATGCGCACAAGGCGCTTGAGGGCCTCGATATACCTAGGGAAATTGGAATGTATTGCGTTTTCTACGTTCGGGAGCACTTTTGTAACCTCTTTTTTTTGTAATTTAAATAATATGGCGAACGATTGCATCAACCACGAATATTATTTGCGTTTTAGCGACAAGGTTCTTGCGCTTATCCGTAAGATTTTCCACAAGTCTCCGGAGTTCAGGCACGACTCGTTCAAGTATGCTGCACGTTTTGCTCCGTTTATCCCCTTCATGGGAGGCCGCCCAGATCTTTCGAAGCCGCTCCGTCGTGTAATTACGTTTTCGGACCGCAGCAATTCGCTTTACCTCGGGTGCCCCATCATCCTGGCCGCCGGTGCGAACAAGACAGCTCTCCGTATAAGGGATTACGCGAACGTGGGCTTTGGCGGCATTACTGTCGGTACGGCCACGCGCCATTTCCGCGAGGGCAACACCCACAGGCCGCGCATTGGCTTTTTGGAAGAGGACCGCGCTATCCACAACAGTATGGGGCTCAACAACGAGGGTGTCGAGGTTATCGCACGCCGCGTAGATGCACAGCTCGTGAAGGCGCACAAGGCCGGGCTCTGCGTGGGCATTTCCGTTGCAGAAACTCCGGGCCTTTCGGACCCTGAAGAAAAACTGAAGGATATCGTCGAGAGTTTCTCGATTGCCTACCGTGCGGCGGACTACATCGAGATTAACGTGAGTTGCCCCAATACGGGCGAGTCGCGCGTCGATTTGGACATGAGTTTCTCGGAACGCATCTTTACCGAAATCATGAACGTGCGGAATTCCCAGACGCTCAGGAAGGCTGTGTACGCGAAGCTTAGCCCCGACCTTTCGGAACGTCACCTGATTTCCATCATGGATATGCTTGTCCGGACCGGCGTGAACGGTGTGGTCGTTGGCAATACTTACCCCACGGCAAAGATGAGCGAACTCCCGATGAACGCGAAGTACGAAGACCTGACACCGCTCCGTGCCGATGGCGACTGCGGTGGTATGTCTGGCAGGCCCCTGTTCGATAACATGGTTTGGAACGTGAAGTACATCCGCGAGCATTACCCGCAGATGAGTGTTATTGCGTGCGGCGGCATTGACCATGGCTACAAGATTTACGACCTCATCAAGCTCGGCGTCGATGCGGTGCAGTGCTACTCCGTGGTGGCTTTCCGCTGGATGGCCGCACATGCCATGCGCAACGAACTTTACGATGCCCTGGTAAACGACGGCTACAAGTCGCTTGGTGAATACGATGACCGTAATCCCAAGAAGCCGATGGTCCGTCCTGCCTAGTTTGTTAGAATGATCCACTTGTCCCGAATATTGCTGGTTGTCCTCTTTGTTGCAGGCGTGTGCCTTGCTGAGGACTTTATGGGGCTACCCATAGATGACCGCGCAAAGAAGGATGAACGCCCGCTGCCCTCGTTCCTGTTTGGCGGGGGAGCCTCGCTCGATTACTACCTCAAGACATTTGATGGTTCGGTAGGTGTCGATGCGGAGTACAGGTTGCACAAGAATCATTCGCTCGGAGTTTTCGGAACGGTTCCTTTCGCTGCGGAATTCCTGGAAGCGGGCATTGACTGGCACTGGTATTTCCTGGGCTCGCTGATGCGTTCCGGTCACGATGACTTCCTCAAGTTTGCGGTGTCGGGCTTCTACCTCGATCATGAGGACGGCTCGCATTTTTCACCGGTGGTGTCGTTCGGGTATGGCCGAGACATTCTCTTTTTTGACAAGGGCTCGATTGCAGGGAGGCTTGAATTCTTTGGCAGCTACGTGATTGGCGAGCCTGTCGAAAAGGAAAACGAGCATCTGCCGATTGTGGAGCCGGTAAGGTTTTTTCTTTACCTGAAATTTTCGGTACTGTTCTTTTAGAGGCTAGATTATGCGATTTTGTTTATCTGCATTTATGCTGGTTTTACTTGCTACGGTTCCCTCGTTTGCGGGTCCGTGGCTCGGGCTTATCTTCAAGAAAACTGAATTCGAAAATCACCTCGCGCTCGACGTGAAGGGCGTGCATCCCGGCTCGGGCTGTGTCGCCGCGGGCATTGTCGCGGGTGACAAGGTCATTGGCTTTGCGGGTAAGCCGCTTGCCGACATGTCGCAGATAACCTCCGTCATTTCCAGTTCCAAGGCGGGCGCTACCGTTGCGGTTGAAATCCTGCGCGACGGCAAGAAGAAAAACCTCAAGGTAAAACTCACTGACCGCCCCGATGATATCAGTAGCCTTACGGGTTCTGCCATCGGGAGCAAGATGGCGGAATTCGGCAAGAATTTCTACCAGAATGCCGACAAGCGGAAAGACAAACCGAAGGCGACATTGCTCGATTTCTGGGCCACATGGTGCGGCCCTTGCAGGCAGACGCTCCCGATTCTTGAGAACCTCTACAATAAGCTTGGCAATCAGGGGCTAGAAGTCATCGGTATTGCCGATGAGGCACTCCCGACACTCAACGCCTTCTATGAGAGGCAGCACCGCTCGCCGTATCCGCTTTACCGCGACGCGAAGAAGGAAATGTGGATGCGTTACGGGATTCGCGCCGTGCCGACCCTCATGCTGCTCGATAGCGAGGGCTACATCAAGGGCGTGTGGAGTGGCGTGCCCAACGCGAAGGCGCTCGAGCAGATTGTTCTCGAGACGATGAACGGCAAGTAAGCCGCGCGCGATAAACTATAAGCGCGCAACGATAAACTATAAACTACAAACGAAAAAAGCCGCTTTACAGCGGCTTTAAATTTTTTGCGAGTAATCCGGAATTACTGGATTGCGGGCTTGGAGAGCGTCGCGTAGATCTTGTCGTATTCGTCCTTCGTGATGCGCTTGTAGCCGGTAGTAATGTCCGCGAACAGGTAGTAGGCGGAATCGCCCTTCACCGTCATGGAGTAGTCCATATCAACGTTGTTCTTGCCGCGGAGAGCGCCATCCACGACCTTTGCGGAGAGGTCGCCATAGATGTTGCGGATAATGTAGTCTTCGCCGTTTTCGGTAAGCACTTCAAAGATGGTGTTCGCATCGCTCTGCCAGTAGCCGATATAGGATCCAGTATCGGACTTTAGGCCACAGGCGGTGAACATCAGGGGGAGAATGGAAACGGTAATGAGGGCGAGAATCTTTTTCATGCCATTAAAATAGTATTTTTGTGTGCGGAAAAATGCAATTTTTTGTTAAACATTTGTATTTAATTGCGCCCATTCTTGCCATTGCGGCTGTGGTGGGCGGTTACTTCTTTTTGAAATCGAAAATAAAGCCTGTTCCGCATGTCGAAATCAAGCACGAGGAAATCGTTTTTGATGCAGAAGAATACCTGCGCAGCCTGAAGGCGAAAAACAAGCCGTTCAACCAGCAGGGTGTGCACCTGCTTTTGCTTAAGAGAACCCGCCAGAAGGAGGGCGTGTATCTTGAAAGCCTGCTCCCTGCGATGGATAGCGCCGGAATCGAGGTGGTGCATTGCTTCCATAAGGTGATGGGCGATGATTACGTGCCTGTGATTACGAGCGGGAACGACTACCCGTACCACGCGAAGAACTCGAAGCACTACATGAATGCCGCGCTAGATTTTCGGATAGTTAACCTGCCGATGAACAAGCGCCGCGAGCTGGTTGAAATGGCCCAGTTGCGTCTGGGGTACCGCTTCCGCGTGCTGTGGGAAAAGGGAGAAGCCGAACACCTGCATGTAGAACTTTTAGAATAGTGTGGAATGTGGGATGTGGAATGAGAAATGACTTAAACGATACCTGATGCTTTGGCACCTTAGTAGAATTATCCTCTACGAGAAAAATACACATTACACACTTCACACTGCGGCGCAGCCGCCTACTTGCAGCACCTAAAGCCGACACTCGGGTACTGGTTCTGCGGATAGAAGCTGAACTTGCTGTCGGTGCACTTGCTTTCGTTGTTCGTGTTCCAGGCACCGCCTGCCACGAGGAACATATTCGGGTGGTCCTTGCTCTTGGTCGAGGTCCATTCCCACAGGTTCCCGTTCATGTCGTACATGCCGAACCAGCTGCGGCACTGTTCCTTGCGCCCGCTGCGCTTCATGGCCTTGGTGTTGGTGTTGCACTTGTTCTGCTTGTAGCCATCACCGTACGAGAATCGCGTCTTGTCCTTGCCGCGGCATGCCGCCTGCCATTCGTCGATGCTGCACAGGTGCTTACCCGCCTGCTTGCAGAGTTCTTCTGCCTGTTCCTGGCTCACCATGTCGCGCGGGTTGGCGTCGGCTTCGTTCGGATATTCGTAGGCGTCCACGCAAACCGTCTTCCCGCCAACGGGAACGGGGTATGCGTTCTTGCCGCAGATGTTGTCCGAAGCCATGTCGTATTTTGCTTCTTCCCACTTGGTGCGGTTCCCGACGGAGTCTTCCGCAAAGTAGAACACGCTGCCGGTCTTGTTGTATTCTACGGCCTTGCCCGCCTCTACGGGGTTCAGCGTGTCGCCTATGGAAAGGAATGTCTTGCACTTGATCTCGTCGCACTTGACCTTCAGCTTGATGGGGTCGTAGTAGCGACCGCTGGGCGGTACGATTTCTGCGGTCGGGGGAGTCTGGTCTGCGGCGCGGATGCTGTCCTGCACGCGCTTCTTTTCGAGCGAGTCGAGGCGTGCCTTCTCGAGTTTTGCGAGGCTGTCGTTGCGGGCCTGTTCCGCCTTCTGGAGCGAATCGTTTACGGCACGGATGCTGTCGCGCACATGCTTGATGCTGTCACGAGCGTGCTTCAGGCTGTCCTTGTTTATTTCGGGCTTGAGTGCTGCGAGAGAATCTGCTACACGCAGGGAGTCTGCGACCCTCGCGCTATCGGCCAAGCGTAAACTGTCGGCAATGCGGGCTGCTTCTGCATTCGCAAGGCTGTCGGCCTTTGCCTGCTCGATCCTGCGGAGGCTATCGAGGATATGCTTCTGGCGGGCTTCGAGTTCCGTTTCCTGCGCCTTCTGCTGGGCTTCCTGCTTAATCTTGTCGAGCTGGCACTGCACAATGAACAGGCACAGCAAGAGGAGGAACATGATGACCAGTACGGCAATGTTCTTCTTTTTTCTCTTGCTTGCGTTCTTGCTTTCTTGCGTATTTTCTTTGTTTTCGTTCATATATTATGACTATAAAAATTTTTCGCTAGTTGTCGATGTCCACTTTTTCGGGTACGACGACCTGTTCGCGGTAGAGTTCTGCCCAATGGCGCTTGATTTCGGCCTCGAGTTCCTTAATGCTCAATTTGCGGCGCAGGCTGTTGCGGTAGGCAATCGAGATGCCGCCGGTTTCTTCGGAAACGACAATCACCATGGCGTCACATTCTGCGGCGAGAGCCTTTGCTGCGCGGTGACGCATACCATAGCCTGCATCGCCTTCGGCGTTACCCGTGGGCATGGGGAGGATGCAGCCTGCGGCGACAATGCTGTGGCTGTTCAGGAGGACTGCGCCGTCGTGGAGGGCGGAATTCGGGAAGAAGAGTGCACGGAGCAGGCGGGAACTGATCTTTGCGTTCAGGATCTCACCGGTCTCCTCGTAGTTGCGCAGGCCCACGCGCTTTTCGAGCACGATAAGCGCACCCACGTGGTTCTTCGCGAGGTCCTGTACTGCCGATGTGATGGATTCCGTGACCTCGTCAAGGCCGCTGGAATGGAAGAACAGTTGCCGGATATCGGCGCGGCTAATGGTCTGACCAATACGGGTAAGGGCGCTTCGGATTTCGGGCTGGAAAAGGATCACGAGTGCGATAATGCCGATTCCGGTAAGGTTACTGAGGATCCAAGAGATGCTTCGCAGTTCCCACCACTGGGCGATGAGCCAGGCGACAATCAGCAAAAGTCCGCCCACAATCATCTGCACGGCGCGTGTGCCGCGGAACAGCAGGAACACGTAGTAAAGGAGGATGGAGATAAGGAGGACGTCAAGCAGGTCCGCCATTCTCACGTCGATGACATCGAAAAGTTTAAACAGTACCATGGGT
>JAEEGH010025790.1_pt1 | contig 11764 bp, 13 predicted proteins | sample 9134181 | NCBI WGS metagenome assembly JAEEGH01 (sample SAMN16246544, study PRJNA631951) | gut metagenome | biome: gut microbiome; feature: rumen; material: DP-attached | host: Bos | place: Iran: Karaj | collected 2018-10 | reverse complement strand
CAGGTACTTCTTGGACAGAAGGAAGCTGGCAACAATGTTATCGTTGTTGGTGGTGGACTTGTAGGTTGCGAGCTTGCACTTGATCTTGCTCAGAAGGGCAAGAAGGTAACAATCGTTGAGGCACTTGATAAGCTTATGGCAGTGAACGGACCACTTTGTTCAGCAAACAAAGAAATGCTTGAAAAGCTTATTCCTTTCAATGGTATCGATGTTGTTACAGGCGCTCGTGTTACTGGATTCAACAATGGCGTTCTTACAGCTACTGTTGGTGAAGAGACAAAGGAACTTAATGCAGATAGCGTAGTTCTTTGTGTTGGTTATGCTAGCGAAAACACTCTTTACAACCAGTACAAGAACGAGCTTGATGAAGTATATCTCCTTGGTGATGCTAGACAGGTTTCAAATATCATGTATGGTATTTGGGATGCCTTCGAAGTAGCAAACCACATTTAATATAAATTAGTTAATAACCACTTTTTTCGTTTAATTTTTTTACTCCCCGTGAATGACCTTGATGGACATATTGTCTATCAAGGTCATTTATTTTATAATTAAATTTATGAATACAAGAAATTTTAAATGTTTTCAAGCTGTATATGAGGAAAGAAATTTACAGGCGGCAGCCAACAAGCTGTTTCTGTCACCCCAGGGCCTTAGTAAAATTATCAAGGGCATTGAGGATGAATTTGGAACCAGTTTGTTCATCAGGTCCAAGGAAGGTTTCATTCCAACTGAAAGTGGAAGATTATTCTACGAAAAATCCAAAACAATTAGCCGAGAGTTAAACGATTTATTTTCATCAATCGAGGCGTTAAATGAAAAAGAAAAACGTTTCAAGGTGGGATTTGCAGCAGGGACTATTAGAGCAATTGATGTCCCTAGCGTAGCATCCTTTATGGGAGATAATCCTGAAATTCTTGCCAGCTGGTATGAGTATGAAAATGAAAACGTAATCCAGCAGGTGGTAAATGATGAAATAAGCTTTGGATTTGTTGTAGGAAAGCAATCTTTACCAGGTGTAGTGTGCCAGCATGTAAAAGCCATTGATTTGGTTGTTTATGTGTATAAGGACCACAGATTTTGGAATGAAAGCCAAATTGAGCTTAAAGATTTAAAGGATGAAAAAATCATTTCCATGAATGAGAAATATCATGTGTATCATGATATTGTAAATGCATGCCATCTCAATGGTTTTGCTCCAAATATTGTTGCCAAGGTAGATGAAGGAGAGTCACTGTATCTATTATCAAAGAATAGAGCAGGTCTTGGAATCTCTCCAAGATTCTTCCCAGAAACAGATGAAATAAAACCACTAGTCATTAAAGACTCATACACATGGAACGTGTATGGAATTTACAGAGAAGACTCTGCGGACAAAGATTTAGCCAAAAAGTTTTTGCGGGCTATTAAATAATTGGGAGAAATGAAAAAAATGAATAATGGACATCGTGGAAGTAGCAGACGTCGCAGAAGAAATAGACGTAGAAGACAGCTGATGATGGCTGCCTGCGTTCTAGGACTTGTAGTATTGGTGTTGGGTACAGTTCTCATCGTCAAAAAAGTAAAAGATGCGGATGATGAGTCTGTAGAGGTTGCAGCAGAAGTAGATGTTGCAAATGAGGAGCCTGAGGATGGAACTACCATCGAAGTGGTAGAGCCAGAGGAGACAGAGGAGGGCACCGAAGGTACTGATGCAGAAGACCCAGGTGCTTCAACTCAGTCAGAACAGGGTGCCTCAGTAAATGTAGAGGATATTGTCAATGCCAGTAATGTTGGTGAAAATAGCACCACTACATACGGCATAGATGTATCAAAATTCCAGGGCACAATAGATTGGGCTCAGGTTGCCAGCTCAGGAATCAATTTTGCAATGATTCGTGTAGGCTACAGAGACTCCACAACTGGAGAGATTAAGCCTGATACAAACGCAAAATACAACATGCAGGAAGCAGAGAAGAATGGCATAAAAATCGGAGCATATTTCTTTTCTACTGCAGTTACAAAGGATGAAGCTATAGAAGAGGCTGATTGGGTTGCAAGCTATGTGGCTCAATATCCAATTACATATCCAGTGGGATACAACTGTGAGGGCTTTGAAAACAGCACTAGCCGTCAGTATAATCTTACAAAGGATGACAGAAGTAATATTGCAATTGCTTTTCTGGGAGAAATTTATAACAAAGGATACACTCCAATCTTTTATGCTTCTAAGAATGAAATGGCATCAGATGCAAAATGGAACACATCCACAATTGGTGCTAAATACAAGATTTGGATGGCCTGGTACAATCAGGATTCATCAAATTTGACCACAGGTCCATCAGCCGGATTCAAATACGATATGTGGCAATATACCAATCAGGGAACAATCCCTGGTATTACTAAAAAGGTGGATGTTGATGTTGCATACTTTGGATACAATGGTACAGAAACAGCCAAGGATACTTCAGAAAGAGCCACAGCATCAGCTGATGTGGAAGCACTGATGAAGTTTACAGAGGTGAATGAAACAGTCACTGCAAAGAGTAAAACAAATCTTCGTGACAAGCCTAGTCAGGGTTCAGATAGCAAGGTAATGGTTACTCTTGAAAACGGCCAGACAGCCACAAGAACTGGCACAAGCACCAGTGGCTGGTCGAGGGTAGTTTATAATGGTGCTACATACTATGCTGTATCAAGTTATTTGACTACAGATTTAAGTGCACCTGCTCAAGCTGCAGCACCAGCAGAGCAAGCTCCTGCAGCAGAGGAAGCACCAGCCCAGGCACCTGGTTTTAAAACAAAGTTTACAGATGTAAATGAAACAGTTACTGCAAAGGAAGTTGTAAACCTTCGCTCAAAGCCAAGCGTTACAGATGCTGATTCGCAGGTAGTGGCTACACTTAGTGCAGGCCAGACAGCCATTCGAACAGGCATCAACAATGAATACGGCTGGTCTCGTGTGGAATACAATGGACAAGTGCTTTACTGTGTAAGCAGTTATATAAAGGTTGTGGAATAAGAAAAAGCTGGCAGCAATGCCAGCTTTTGTTTTATTCATGCTTCAAATAGAATATAGCAAGTTGAGTACGATCTCTCAGATTTAGTTTTTCTAGGATGGTGGACAGATAGTTTCTAACTGTGCCTTCTGAAAGGAATAATTTCTGGGAGATTTCTTTATTTGAGAATCCCTCAGCTACAAGCTGGATGACTTCGAATTCCTTTTCAGAGATATCGTATTTACGATAATCGAAGGCTTCGTCTTCTGCGTTGGTTTGAGACATGAGAGTAGGTAGCTTGTCGATTACAGCACCACCGAATACGCTCTGGCCGTTGATTGCAGCGTGAAGTGCAGCAGGAAGAGATTTGTAATCCTGCTTTAAGAGATAGCCTTTGACGCCAAGCTTTAACGCTTTTACGATATATTCATCATCGGAGAATGTGGTGAGAAAAAGAATAGTTGCATCTCTGTGTTTTCCTAGAATCTCTTCGGCAGCCTCAAGTCCGTTCATGTCAGCCATACGGATGTCCATAAGAAGTAAATCTGGGTTAAGCTCATCATAGAGTGCTACGGCTTCGCGACCGCTACCACCTTTTCCAATTATCTCAAAATCAGCCTCGGCAGAGATTATCATCTCTAGCGACATTGTAATAAGTTCGTCATCATCTACCAATAAAATCTTTTTCTTTTCCATAATCTATCCTCGCTTATTATCAAAAGGTAATCTGGCAAATACGGTAAAGCCATCGTTCAAATAGAAATAAGCTTCTCCACCGAGGGAGCTTGCTCTGTTTTTTATGTTGGTAAGTCCTATTCCATCGTAGCCCTCTGTGGAAATCCGAGCTTTCTGCTCTGGAGTCAGGGTTCCATTGTCGGTAATGGAAATAGTGCAGAAGCTGTTGTTTTGATGAAGTATGACAGCTACTGAATCGCCATTGGAATGCTTAAGGATGTTTGTAACAGATTCCTTGAGAATACCAATGATTGACAGCTTGACTTCTGTTGGAAGTGCTTCGTCTAAATCTAATTCCGTATTTATGGTAAAGTTTTTTAGTTCTCCAAGAATTTCATCTATATTTTTCTTTAAGTCTATTGAATCGTCATGTAAATCATGTACGGAGCTTCGCATCTTTTCCATAGACTCATCCAAGGTGTCCGAAAGCATCTTTAACTGAGGCGCGATATTTTCATCTTTATTTACTGTGACAATGGCTCCAAGCAATAGGATTCCGCGGGAAAGCAGATGTCCTACATTATCGTGGATTTCTCTGGCAATGCGGTTTCTCTCTGCGAGGGTAGCAAGATGTACCTGCTGATCCTGCTCCATAAGCAAAGCTTTGTTTTTGCTTTTTAGCATTTCTTCCAGCTCGATACTGTCATCCCTAGTGCGATGTAAATCATGCTTATAAAAAGTCATTTTGTTGTAAAGCAGGATAGATATGACGGTGAAGCCTGACAATATTAGAATCAGTGCGAAGTGGATTAAAAGATTGTCAGCACCGATGCCCACTAGATAGCCAGCAGTTAAAATAAATGGAATAGCGGTAAGAATTGAATAAATAATCTTCGTATTTACGATAACACTAATCTCCATTAATAAAAAAACACAAACAGACATTACCACCGAAATAGTGGTAATGCCATTTGTGTTTATTAGCAATGTTAAACCAAGGGCTCCTAGAAGCCTGATGATTATATCATACAGCATATTGCTCCTTTTTCTTAGAGATGATTAGGCCGGCTGCAAAGAAGAGTCCAGCGAAAAGCACCTCTATAAGCAAGTATTCAAAGAATGTTTTTCCTAAAATTTTATCTATAGGAGTGTCATTAATGAGTCTTATTGCAGCAGTGTACCAATAAAGTGGCAGGAAGTGCGCAAACTTTACAATGGCTGGTGATAAAAACTGTAGGTCGATAAACACACCGCAGAAGAAACTCATTGAAAGTACAAACATGTTGGTAATCATGTTAATGATGTTTTCATTTGTAGTGATTGCGCTAATCATGTAGGCCATGCCCATTCCAATCAACATCAATGCTAAGACATTTATGCAGTAGAAGAAAAGCTTTCCGTTTGTATCAGCCATACCCATTAGTGCAACAAATAAAACTACGGCTGCTGTGATAACAAAGCCTATGCAGAACACTGCAGCGATGGTTGCAAAATTTCTTGACTTGAAATGCATTCCGCTAACGCTTATACGGTTTTTAACATCCTTATCCTTTGTAAAACCAAGCACTGAGCTAATAGAGATACAAAGAATCATAAGTAACGTATATCCGTTAAATGTAAACATTCCAGTATAGAATGAGCGGTGATTTTCATCAGAGGTATCCATGACAGTGGCCTTTGTATCAGAAAGCTTAATCATGTTTTCTTTGGTGAGGGCAATAGCCTCTTCCTCTGAATATCCACTATTTAAATATACCATAACATCCTGCATATAGGTACGTATTTTCTCGGTTAATAAAAACTGTGGAGCTGTAGCGCCAGGTGCAACGAATTCAAGTAAATCTTCCGTCTCTCCAGCCTTAGCACGCTCTGAGAAATCCTCTGGGATAATCAGTGCATAGTCGTAGATAAGGAATCGAACATTATCATTCATCTCAACCAATGATGTGGTCTGTGGGTCAACTACATTCTGAGTTTCTTTTAGGTAATCTACCAATCCCTGGCTTAACGCAGAATTATCATTATCTGTAATGGCAACCTTTACTACAGAGTCTTCAAACATAGTGTCCTTTGTGGTGGCAGTGGCCTTTGCTGAAATGTTTCCAAATAATGCGAAGACCGAAAAATATACGATTATGGTAACAAGGCAAGCCTTGGTTGATTTTAGTATTGCATTAAAGACTGACATATTTTCTCCTCCTTAGGAATATGGATGCGACTATGATACAACCTACAATCATTCCGCACATGATAAGGACATCTTGGTGGAATTCAGCTGTGGCGCCGTAGGTTGAGCGAACGTACATAGCGTTTGTAAGTAGTGCAGCAGGATTAATTTTGTTGATGATAGGGCAGTTATACTGGATAATCTGTTTAATCTGTCCCCACATTAATCCACTGAAGAATGAACATGTCATCGTGAAAAACAGTGGGACGGTCACAAGTAATCGTTGATTTCTGATAACAGAGCCCATCAGTGTTCCTGTTGAAATACCAAGAGCACTGCCGATAGTGCAAAGGAGAATCATAGTTCCCATTGGCACGCCCAGGTTAATTCCTAAAATATATTGGATATAAATCACAACTATGATATTTGAAACAATTTGTAAAAGAACTCCAGCAAGTAAGCTTGCAGTAATGCTCATAAACTTTGATGTAGGTGCACATTCAACTCGCTTGCCCATCTCAGACATATTTGCACACATTCCTTCTAGGATTGCTGTGCTAATCCAAGAGCTGAAAAGTGATGTCATTGCAAGCAAAGCGTAGAAGTACTGGATGTACTGACTGGTTTCATTTCCAAAGTTGTATTCACTGATGAAGCTGTTTTCAGAAGTGATTGCCTCAATGGCATCGGCTACCTTTTCAGGATGGTCCTTAGCAATCTGCGTGATTACATCAGTGTAATTATCGTATTCACGAACTATCTCGTTCATGATTGTGGAATCATAGCCATTTGAAATAATGATAGTTTCGACACCATCTTCTGACTCTAAATAGAAGCCCTTGATATCTCCATTATTCATTGCTTTTATAGCATCATCCTTTGAAGAGTATGTGTGAAGATTAAGCACTGTAGTGCCTTCATCATTTTCCTCGGAAAGCTCTTCTAGAACCTGGTCAAAGCCTGCTGATTCCTCAAGCTCATTTACATATCCTACTTCCAAAGTCTGGAAGGTATCAGGATCTTCCTTTATGAGATTTCCGAATCCGAGAAAGAAAGCGGTGGCAAGAACCAGCGGGAAAAGAAAGTTCCAGCCTACCAGCCAGTATTTTCTGGATAAATTTTTTAATGAGTATGTAAAGATTCTAATAAACATTAGTCTCTAAGCTCCTTTCCTGTAATCTCCAAGAACACATCGTTAAGAGTAGGAAGTTCGGTAGTTACGCGGCCAAATGGAACATTGTTGTCTGTAAGGTAACTGAGTACGTGAACCAGATTGTGCTCGCCGCCATCGCATTTGATTACCACATCATCACCATCTTCCTTAACCTTGTACACGTGGTTGATTTCCTTGAGTCCTGCAAGAATCTCTGGTGATTTATCAGGAAGCCCAATGCGGATTTTTTCACGGCTGATAAGAGAAGACTTTAGCTCGTTTGTAGTTCCATTTGCAATGTTTTTACCGTGATCCATAATTACAACTCTTGAGCAAAGCTCCTCAACTTCCTCCATATAGTGTGAAGTGTAGATAATTGTCGCGCCGGCTTTGTTCATCTTTTTGATTCCCTCGAGAATCGCATTTCTACTTTGTGGATCAACAGCAACTGTTGGCTCATCAAAGATGACTAGCTTTGGCTTATGAGCAATTCCACAGGCGATGTTAAGTCTTCGAAGAAGTCCCCCTGAAAGCTTTTTAGGCTTCTGCTTTTTGAATTCTGTAAGTCCTGTAAACTCAAGTGCTTCTTCAACATATTGTTTTCTTGTTGCCTTATCCTTTATATAAAGCCCGCAGAAGAAATCTACATTTTCGTATACATTTAAGGTATCGATAACTGCCACATTCTGCATTACCACACCAATCTGTGATTTGATATCGTAGGCATCTGGACTCATTTCCTTTCCCCAGATTTTGATATCTCCTTTATCAAAAGTGAGAAGAGAAAGGAGGCAGTTTATTGTTGTTGTCTTTCCTGAACCATTTGGACCAAGTAGTCCAAGGATTTCTCCTTCTTCAATGTTTAGTGAGAAGTGATCTACAGCTACGTTCTCACCATATCGTTTTACTAAATTGTCGATTGACACTACTGTGTTACTCATTTCATTTCTCCTTTTTATTTGTGTTACAGCCGTCGGCTGTTTGTTTCTTTTGTTTTGTTCTGAGATTATAATACCGAAACTTTTGTCACATATGTAGTGAACTGCGTCATAAAGGCACATGACAATTGTCATGTTGTTGAAGTGAGTGGGATATGCTATATTCAACGTAATGTTGAATAGGTGGGGAGCGATTTACCACTGGAATGGAAAGAATAATTACTAGAGAGGTAGAGAGGAGAATCAATGTGTATTATTTGCGACAGAATAAAAATGATAAAGGAAGGGACAAATCCATATTTTGTTAGAGAACTTGAAACAGGATATGTTGTTATAGGTGATAATCAGCATTTTGAAGGCTACACACTATTTTTGTTTAAAGAGCATGTTGTAGAGTTGTTTGATATCGAACCTGCAGTTAAAACAAAGTATTTGGAAGAAATGAGCATAGTTGCAGAAGCTGCTTATAAGGCTTTCAAACCTGAAAAAATGAATTATGAATGTCTTGGAAATGGTGATGCTCATTTGCATTGGCATCTGTTTCCTAGAAAACAGGGAGACATAGAAAACTATGGAAATAATGGAAGAGGACCTGTTTGGTGGTACCCTATGGAGAAAATGTATTCAGATGATAACAGGCCGAATGCGGTGAAACTCGAAGAGATGAAACGACGATTAAATGATGAGTTAGAGGCATTATTAGCATAGATAAATTGGGTTTACCACTAGCGACTGTAAGCTAGGTGACTGCTAGTGGTAAGAAAAGATAGTATTACCACTAGCATCAGTGAATATATCGTAAGCTAGAGGTAAAAAATGATAGCTGTACCACTAGCGATAGAGATTTCAATGAATGCTAGAGGTAAAGGAAAGAATTATTACCACTAGCAAATGTAAATCCGGGGGCTGCTAGAGGTAAAACTCGAAAAATGTACCTCTAGCAGGCAGGAATACAGCCAACGCTAGTGGTAAAAGTCTATTATCTAACCATATAGGGAGGTTTTATAATGAATAATATTGAGCGTAGAGACAAAGAACTGGTATATATTTCAGATGATGAAGTATTTGAGGAGCAAAAGATTGCCAGAAGGCTCACACAGGAGCTGAATACTGTAGATAGGGCAGATTTTGATGCTATCAAGATAATAGTTAATAAGCTTCTAGGAAAATCTGATAGTGATACATTTATAAATCCTCCTTTTTATTGTGATTATGGCAGTCATATAGAGGTGGGAAAGAATTTTTTTGCAAACTACAATTGTACCATGCTAGATGTAGGACGTATTAGAATAGGTGATAATGTGCAGATAGCTCCAAATGTATCTATATATACAGCAGGGCATCCAGTCCATCCTGCCACAAGAAATACTTTGTATGAATATGGAATAGATGTAACCATAGGTAACAATGTGTGGATAGGAGGCAATGTGGTGATATGTCCTGGAGTAACAATAGGGGATAACACTGTGATTGGTGCTGGTTCTGTAGTGACTAAGGATATCCCGGCCTGGTCCATTGCAGCAGGCAACCCATGCCGTGTGCTAAGAAAGATAACAGAAGATGACCGCAACAAGCATTTTGCTGGCAGGGAAATAGATGAAGAAGCATGGCAGGATATTTTGCGAATCCAGCGTGAAGAAAATGATCAGCAGAAGTATCCGACAGCGATAGAGTAAAAGGAGAAACAATATATCTATGATAGGTTTAGGGACAATTATTAATACGATAGCTATTGTGATAGGAGGAATCATTGGCCATTTTACTGGAAAACTATTCAAGCCTGAACAACAGAGCTCTTTAAACAAGGCATGCGGAATAAGTGTTATGTTTATTGCTATAGCTGGAGCAATGCAAGGTATGGTGCAAATAGATGATGGAGCATTAGTTAGCTGCAAATCAATGCTTGTGGTACTTTGCCTTGCAATTGGCACAATTGTAGGAGAATTGATAGGTATAGAAGATGGCTTTGAAAAATTCGGTGAATGGTTGAAGAAAAAGACAGGAAATAGTGGAGATAAGCAGTTTGTGAACGCATTTGTAACAGCTTCGTTGACAGTATGTATAGGAGCTATGGCCATCGTGGGGGCAATTCAGGATGGAATATTAGGTGATTATTCTACACTTGCAGTAAAATCAGTACTCGATTTTATTATTATTGCGGTGATGACTTTTTCACTTGGAAAGGGCAGTGCATTTTCTGCTATACCGGTTCTTGCATTTGAAGGAAGTATAACACTGCTAGCCAAACTTGTTTCACCAATCATGACAGATATGGCAATATCTTATATTTCGCTTATTGGTTCAATACTGATTTTTTGCGTAGGTGTAAATCTTGTTTGGGGGAAGATTATACGTGTGGCAAATATGCTTCCTGCGGTGATATTGGCTGTAATTGCTGCATATATCCCTTGGTCATTTTAAATATTTTTGGAGGGGGTAGTCACACTCAGTTTTTTTACATAGAACAGTTATTTCGAAAGAGATAGCTGCTCTTTTTTATTAGCACTTTTGAATAGTGTATTCCTTGCTGGATGAGGATTCTGTATAATTGAAGATAGTGAAATTAACAAATCGCGGTTTGTATGGGAGAACATAGATGGAACTGAAGAAAATAGATTGCAGATTAACAGTCTGTAAAGTGGCAGAGGTATCGAGTATCAATTTAGAGGCAGAGTTCTATTTTATTGGAAAGACAGATGAAGAGGTATCGTTAGTTTGCAAAACGGAAGATACGCCTATAAACACGATAGAACGTGAAGATGGGTGGAGAGGATTCCGCATTCAGGGAGTTCTTGATTTTTCATTAATAGGAATCTTGTCAAAACTATCTGGTATTCTTGCAGAGCACAAAATTGGAATCTTTGCAGTATCGACATATAACACAGATTATATTCTCGTAAAAGAAGAAAATTTTGAGCGCGCATTGAATGTATTGGCTGCTGAAGGATATGTAGTGGTTTAAATTTGAGTTTGCAGGGGGACTATAATTGGAGAAGATTTTAGCTGCTTGTGGAAATAATTGCGCAGCCTGCCCAAGGTACGTGGCGCATCCATACGAAAAGTCAGATGAAGAATTGCGTCATACGGCAGAGTTGTGGATGAAGATTGGGTATCGGGATCATCTTGTGACGAATGAAGAAATTTCTTGTATGGGTTGTAAGCCAGAAAACTGGTGTAGATATCATGTTGTAAAATGTTGCGAGGATAGAGGTATCAAAATCTGTGCTGATTGTCAGGAATATCCATGCGATAACATGAAGGATTGTTTTCAGGTTACCAAATCATTTGAGCCTAAGTGTAGAGAAGTTTGTACTGACGAGGAATACCTGCAGCTGAAGGCGGCTTTTTTTGAGAAGGAAGATAATTTAAGATAATAGGAGATAGATACTATGGATACTTGGTTTTACACAGTAGTAAACATAGATGGGGATTATGCAAATCTTAAGAGAACGGATATAGATTCAGATGAGCTTAAGTTAGTAGCAAGAGCATTGTGCCGGCTGACACGTGCCTTGCAGCAGCAGAGTTTCTTGATCCAGAGTACACCAAGGAGCTTAAGTGTTCCTTGGCATATTATTGAAAGGAGCGGTCATGGAATATATTTATGTAACAAAAGATAACCTCGAAGAGGAGCATATTTGCTGTGCGATATCAAATAATAAGGATGTTCAGGTTTCTTCTAAGAAGGCATGGCTTTCGGAGAGGTTTGATGAAGGACTTGTTTTTCTAAAGAGCGTAGAGCGCGGAAAGTGCTTTATCGAATATATCCCGGCGGAAAACGCATGGATTCCGATAGAGGCAGATGGATATATGTACATTGACTGTCTCTGGGTGTCCGGGGCTTTCAAAGGAC
>JAEEGH010025786.1_pt1 | contig 11767 bp, 5 predicted proteins | sample 9134181 | NCBI WGS metagenome assembly JAEEGH01 (sample SAMN16246544, study PRJNA631951) | gut metagenome | biome: gut microbiome; feature: rumen; material: DP-attached | host: Bos | place: Iran: Karaj | collected 2018-10 | reverse complement strand
ACAAGATGGGCGGCGGCGGTGCCGACATCCAGATCAGCAAGGACGGCAAGACGCTCTATGTGCTGGGCGGCAGCAAGATGCAGAAGCTCACCGTGGCTGGTGACAAGCTCACGGGCATCGACTACAAGGCCGATATGAAGATGGACCTGTTCGCCGAGCGCGAGTACATGTTCAACCACGTGGACAAGCAGATCGAGAAGCGCTTCTACAACCTCAACTATCACGGCTGTGACTGGAAGGCCAACGTTGAGACCTACCGCAAGTTCTTGCCCCACATCAACAACAACCAGGACTTCGCCGACCTGCTCAGCGAGTTGCTGGGCGAATTGAACGCTTCACACACCGGTGGCCGTTACTATCCCACCAGCGGTGAAGCCACGTCCGACCTGGGCCTCATCTATGACTGGAACTACACCGGCAAGGGCCTCAAGGTTGACGAGGTGATCGTCGGCGGCCCCCTGGCCAAGGCCAAGAGCCAGATTAAGCCCGGCACCATCCTTGAGAAGATCAACGGCACTGCCATCGACGAGGACAACGACTACACCGAGCTGCTCAACGGCCAGGCTGGCAAGAAGACCTTGCTCTCGCTCTATGACCACAAGACCGGCAAGCGCTGGGAAGAGGTCACCAAGCCCATCAGCAAGGGCGCCCTCAGCGAACTGATGTACAAGCGCTGGGTAAAGCGCAATGCCCACATCGTGGACAGCCTGTCGGGCGGACGCCTGGGCTATGTACACCTCGAGTCGATGAACGACGCCAGCTACCGCGACATCTACAGCGATGTGCTGGGTAAATACAACAAGCGCGATGGTATCGTGATCGACACCCGCTTCAACGGCGGTGGCCGCCTGCACGAGGACATCGAGGTGCTCTTCAGCGGCAAGAAATACTTCACCCAGGTGGTGCGCGGACGCGAAGCCTGCGACATGCCCAGCCGCCGCTGGAACAAACCCAGCATCATGCTGCAGTGCGAGGCCAACTACAGCAACGCCCACGGTACACCATGGGTATATAGCCATGACAAGTTGGGCAAGCTCGTCGGCATGCCCGTTCCCGGTACCATGACCAGCGTGTCGTGGGAGCGTCTGCAAGACTCTTCGCTCATCTTCGGCATCCCCATCATCGGCTACCTGCTGCCCGAGGGCAACTACCTCGAGAACACGCAGCTCGAGCCCGATATCAAGGTTGCCAACAATCCCGAGACCGTGATCAACGGTGAGGATCTGCAGCTCAAGGCTGCTGTCGAAGAGTTGATGCGTGAATGTGGACTTAAATAAATGAACCAGTGGGGCCCTTTGTGGGTCCCACTTTTTATACCTAAATATTTTATGATGGACTTTATTACTAATAATTTGACCGACATTATCGGTTACACCGCGTCTGTGTGTTTGATTCTAGGCTATATGCCCCAAGCGATTTACACCATCCGTACTCATGACACCGATGGCATCGCTCTGCCCACGTTCCTGATGATGGGCCTGGGTGGTATCTTCTTTGCCATCCAGGGCCTGATGCTCAAGAACTGGCCCTTGTTCATCACCAATGTCATCACGACCGTTTCGAGCGCTATTGTGTTTGGCATAAAGATGTATAATGATTATTTTAAGAAAAAGTAAAAATTGCCTGGCCTTTTTTCTTGACAAGTCAGAAATAAACTGTACTTTTGACAAATTTTACTTATCAAAGGAAATGCCGTTGATCTGGTTAAATTAAATTAACTTAAAAAAAAGTGTCAGTACTCTGTCAAGCAAACATCTATAACTTTAAATACAATTTGTGATTTTATGAGACTTAAATTGTTTTTGCTATTAGCACTCTTTGCCAGCCTGCCGATGCTGGCGCAGCACACGGGCGTGCGTGGCGTGGTGCTTGACGCCAGGAACGGCCTTCCTGTGGAGGGTGCTACTGTCATTCTTGACAATCAGGGCATCGTGGCGACAACAGGTCACAACGGTGACTTCCTCATTGACGATGCCAGTCAAGGCAATGACGTACTTTTGGTCCTGTGCTACGGCTTCAAGGACTGGTCACAGCCGGTTACCATCGTCAACGGTGTCGTTGAGGATTTGGGCACTATCAGGGTGGAACATCTCTCGTTTGAGACTGCCGAGGCGATGGAATTCCGCAATACAGTGGCCGATATGGCCCTTTCCGAGTCGCAACTTGAGGACGAGGAAGGCAACACCCAGGAGGTGGCACTGTTGAGCGGAGCGACCGACAATCCCTTCTATCAGGCTTCGAGCTACACCTTCAGCACCGCTCGTTTCCGCATCCGCGGTTATGAGAACAACAAGACCGAGACCTACATCAACGGTGTGCCGTTTAATGATGCTATCCGCTTCTCGTTCAACTACTCGATGACGGGCGGTATGAATCAGGCATTCAGGAACAAGACCATCGGCATGGGTCTGGAGGAGAATATCTATGGCTTTGGTGGTATTGGCGGTGCCAACAACATCAAGACTTTTGCTGTTGATTATGCTCCTGGCACTCGTGTAAGTCTTGCTTATACCAACGGCAACTACCGTTGGCGTGGCATGGTCACTCACGCAACGGGTCTGAACAAGCACGGCTGGGCAATGACATTGTCTGCAGTGGGACGATATGCCAAGGAGGGTGTTTACCCCGGTTCGTTCTACAATAGCTGGGGTTACTTCCTCTCGTTGCAGAAGGTGTTCAATCCGCAACACACGCTGTCGCTGACCACCTTCGGTGCTCCGACCAAGCGCGCAGCTAACTCAGCCATCTATGAGGAGTGTGCTCAGCTGGTCGGGAGCAACATGTACTCTCCCGACTGGGGTTGGCAAGTGGGCAAGAAACGCAACTCCAAGGTGGTTGAATCCTTTGACCCGACTGCCATCTTGAACTGGGTGTGGAAACCCAATGATCACACCTCGCTGAACACGGGCTTTGCCTATCACAAGTCGTTCTATAGCAAAGCGGCGCTCAACTGGCACAAGGCTGCTGACCCGCGTCCTGACTACTATCGTTATCTGCCGTCCTATTTTGATGTAAATTCTGAAGCGTTTGACGTCTATTTCGACCGTTGGAGCAGTGAGAGCGATTATACCCAAATCATGTGGGACAACCTGTATCAGACCAACTACCTGAACAATCAGCTCGCTGATGAGACTGGCGTGGAGAAAGGTTCGACCTACATCCTTGAGAACCGCCACAGCAACCAGTCCAGTTTCACGTTGTCGTCGGTGCTGAACAAGCGTTTCTCCAATCAACTGACGATGCAAACCGGTGTTAACGCCAACTATACCTTGTCATCCTATTACAAGACCATCAAGGACCTGCTGGGTGGACGCTATTGGCTGGATATCGATAACTTCAGCGAACGCGACTTCCCCGAGAATCCCGAAATGGCCCAGAACGACCTTGACAATCCTAACGCTAAGGCTCTCAAGGGTGACCGCTTCGGTTATGACTACAACATCCTTACCACCAAGGCCCAATTGTGGCACCAGTGGGTGCTCAACCTGGCCAAGTGGGAAATGTTTGCCAGTGTCAAGGGTGACTACTTCCAGTTCCAGCGGGATGGTAAGATGCGCAATGGTCGCGCCCCCGAGAATTCCTATGGTAAGGGCAAGACCCATCGCTTCGTGACCTACGGCGCCAAGGCCGGTATCACCTTCAAGCTTGATGGCCGCAACAGCTTCACGGGTCATGCCTTCTATGGTACCGAGGCTCCGCGTCCCTACGATGCTTACATCTCATCACGTACCAAGGATGACGTCATCGACCTCAAAGTCGAGAAAGTCTTCTCGGCCGACCTGAGTTATGCGATGAACTTCCGCAACTTCAAGAGTGTGGTATCCGTCTTCTTTACCGATCAGCGTGACAACACCGAGCGCACGGCCTTCTATGATGACCAGTACAGTACCTTCTGTAACTTCGCGCTCACTGGTGTTCACAAGCAGTATAAGGGCGTTGAGGTAGGTTTGAGCTACAAGTTGTCGCCGTCGCTCACCATGAGTGCAGCGGCCAATATCGCCCGCTATCAGTACAAGAACCGTCCCACCGGCACCCGAAGCTATGAAAATGGCGTTCAGGAAGATATTGCCCAGACGGTTTATCTGAAAAACTTCTATGTTGGTGGAACGCCCCAGGAGTGCTACATGTTGGCATTCAACTGGGCTGGTCCCAAGCAGTGGTTTGTTGAATTGAATGGTGCATGGATGAATCGTTCCTATGTCAACCTCTCCCCCGTGCGCCACGTCGAGATTCCTGAGCTGTACACGATGGCCAATAGCGAGGAGCACCTCCAGCAGATGATTAAGGACATCAGCCAGCAGGAGAAACTCAACGAGGCTCTCGTTATCAATGCCAGCATCGGACATGTGATCTACATCAACCGCACGGCATCGTTCAACATCAACTTGAACTTGAACAACATTCTCAACAATAAGGACATCCAGACGGGTGGCTACCAGCAGGGTCGTATCGACACCAAGGACTATGCCAACACCGCCAACAAGTTCCCCAACAAGTACTACTATGCACAGGGGTTCAAGATGTTCCTGAACTTGGGTCTGAAGTTCTAATCATTCATCCCATCTAATTCAACTAATCAACAAATCAGATATTAATAAAACAAACAATACAACCACTATGAAACGTTTTAATTATTATCTCAGCTTGATGCTTCTGTTGGTGTTCACCGCTGCCTGCAGTGATGAGTTTGATCAGCCGCCCATGGTGATTCCCACTGCCCTGCACCACGCCAACATGACCATCGCTGAATTCAAAGCCAAGCACTGGCAAGATGACCGCAACTACATCGACACTGTAAAGGAGGACGAGATCATCCACGGTTGGGTGACCAGCAGTGACGAGAGTGGTAATGTTTACAAGAGTCTCTACATCATGGATGAGTCGGGCTATGGACTCTCCATCTCTATCAATCAGAACAGCCTGTACAACAACTACCGCATCGGTCAGGAAATCGTCCTGCCCATGAAGGGTTATTTTGTGGGTAAGTACAATGGCCAGCAGCAGCTGGGTTATCCCCAGTGGTATGCCTCGGGTAACGCTTGGGAGGCTACCTTCCTGCCCCAGGCCATGTGGGAATCCCTTGTTGAGATCAATGGTCTGCCCGACCTGAGCAAGGTGGACACCCTCGAGGTGAGCATCAGCGAGTTCCAGGGCAAGACCGACCCCGAGACCCTGATGAAGTATCAAGGCCGCCTCGTGCGTCTCAATGGTGTGACTTTTGACGATGCCGATGGTAAGACTCCGTTCTCTGAATCGGGTTCTTCAACCAACCGCAACATCACCGACTCCGAAGGTCTCTCCCTCACCGTTCGTAACAGCAACTATGCCGACTTCCGTGCCGACATCCTGCCCGACGGCGAAGTGGATGTTGTCGGTCTGCTCGGTTCCTATGGTACTACCTGGCAGCTCGTACTCCGCAGTGCCAGCGACGTCATCGGCGGCGGTTCTCCCGGTACCCAGAGCAATCCCTATACTGTAACTGATGCTATCAACTACCAGAACAAGTCTAAGGGCTGGGTTGTCGGTTATGCTGTAGGTGCCGTTGCTCCCGAAGTGACTAATGTCACCAGCAATGCCGACATCGAGTGGAAGGCTCCGACCACCTTGAGCAATACCCTCGTGCTGGCCGATGATCCTAACTGCAAGGACTACACCAAGTGTATCATCGTTCCTCTGGCTCAGGGCAGCCTCTTCCGTGAAGAAGCCAACCTGCATGACAATCCGGTTTACTATCAGCAACTCATTAAGGTAAAAGGTCATTTCGTTCCCTTCATGGGTGCTGCTGGTGTGAATCCGGTTGATGACTATCGTTTGCCCTTCGAGCCTCCCGTAGTTGAGCTGGAAGAGTCCTTCGATACTGGTCTGCCTGACAGGTGGGGCAACTTTAAGGTCAGCGGTGACAAGGCTTGGTACCAGACCACCTTCAACGACAACGGCTATGCTGCCATGACGGGCTACAAGGGTACCCAACCTCCCTTCGACGCTTGGTTGGTATCGCCTGCACTCGACATCAAGAATGCCGCAAGCAAGACCTTGAACTTCTTGACTCAGGTCAATGGCTATGGCAGCACGACAACAATCTTTGAGGTATATGTTCTCGATGCCAAGGATCCCGCTCAGGCTACCGTGAAAGCTAAACTCAATCCCAAACTTGCCACGGCCCCCGGTAGTGGTTACAGCAGCTGGGTTGAGTCTGGTGACCTTGACCTGAGCAACTGGGCCGACGGCGTTTACTACATCGGCTTCCGTTTCTATGCTACCCAGGATGCCAACTACGCTACCTGGTGTGTTGACAACGTGGTATTCGGCAAGGAACCGCCTCTCGAGACCCGTGCCGACTTTGAGACGATGCCTGCCCGCACCACAATATTGGGTAACTATACCTCTGAGAAGGGTTGGGTAGCCAACAACTGCACGCTGCTTGAGGGTGGCGCTGCCGACGGTAATCCCGTATTCTCGTTTATCGGTTATGTGACCGGTTCCACCACCGACTATGCCAAGGCGCCCACTATCAACGGTGGTACTGCCACCACAGGCACTATCGTATCCCCCGTATTGAAGGGCGGCATGAAGAAGCTGCGCTTCAACTATGGCTGTGCCTACAGTGGCAAGTTGCTCTCCTTCCGTGTTGATGTGAAGCAGAATGGCAACGTGGTCAAGACGTGGACCATTACCAACGATAACGTGACGCAGAAGAACGCTTACGCCTTTGAGGAGAATTGCAGTATCAATGGCGACTTCACCATTGAGTTCACCAACCTGTGCCCGTCGGCCGCGACTGGTAACAAGGATCGCGTCTCAATTTGGAACGTCAACTGGGATCCTGCAAATTAATTGAATCAAGAACCTTAGGGACCTTAAGAGCCTTAAAGACCTTAAGGTCCCTATAGATAATACCGATATAATATGAAAAGGTTATTATACTTTGTCCTGGCACTGGTAGCCTTGCTGCCAGCTAGGGCTTTGGCTCAGGACGTCGAGGTGATGAACGACTCGACCGTCGAACAGATCATGAACCAGGCAGAGCGCCGCTACACGATGTATGGTGTGATGTTCTATAACCTTGAGAACCTGTTCGACACCATCAACAACAACGGTGTGTATGACCTGGAGTTTTCTCCTCAGGGCGCACGTCAGTGGAATGGCACCAAGTACTGGCAGAAACAACACAACATGGCCTATGCCATCAGCCAGATGGAGGTCAAGGGCTCACCTGCCGAGGGTCCCGTCATCATCGGCGTGAGTGAGATTGAGAACATCACCGTCTTGCAGGATCTCGTGCGTCAGCCCGAGTTGAAGGACCGCCGCTATCAGATTGTACACCATGACAGTCCCGACCGCCGTGGTGTGGATGTAGGCATGCTTTACAATCCTCGCTTCTTTAAGGTGCTGAACGTGACCAATCAGCGCATTAACAAGTACTTGCCCGACTATCCCGAGTTCCGCAGCCGCGACCAGCTCTGTGTCACCGGTATGCTTGCCGGTGAGAAAGTGTCGATCATAGTTAACCACTGGCCCTCACGCTTGGGTGGCGAGGAACAGTCGAGCTACTTGCGCGAGGCTGCCGGCCGCATGGCACGTGAGACGATGGACTCCCTGTTGGCCGATGATCCCAACCAGGGCATCATCTTCATGGGTGACTTGAATGATGACCCGCAGAACAAGTCCTGCCGCGAGGCCATCGGTGCCAAGAAGGAAATCAAGGACTGCCCGGGTGACGGCACCTGCTTCAACCCGTGGTGGAACATTCTGAACAGGGGTATCGGTACCCTCGGTTACAGGGGCAACTGGAACCTGTTTGACCAGATTATCTTCACCGACTACTTCCTGCGTAACTACGACCGCAAGGACAAGCCCACTTTGACCTTCTTGAGGGCCGAGGTGTTGAACCGCAAGTTCCTCCGCAGCAGCGAGGGCGACCGTCAGGGTTATCCCCTGCGCACTTTCTCGGGTGGTGTCTTCCTGAACGGTTACAGTGACCACTTCCCCACGATGATTTATCTGGTGAAAGAAGTCAAGTAAAATGAAAAAGTTATTTCATACGGTTCTAGCGCTGGCAGTTTTCCTGCCGGCGCTAGCTGTGAATGCGGTGCACGCTTCGCACCAGGAGTCGCAGGATGAGCAGCAATTGGACCGCCAATACCTGATGTATGGCGTGATGTTCTATAACCTCGAGAACCTGTTTGATACCATCAACAACAATGGTAGGCAGGACTATGATTTCACGCCCCAGGGTGCTTATCAGTGGAATGACATCAAGTACTGGCAAAAGGAGCACAACATGGCCTACGCCATCAGCCAGATGGAAGTCAAGGGCTCGCCTGCCGAGGGACCCGTCATCATCGGTGTGAGTGAGATTGAGAACATCACCGTGTTACAGGATCTTGTCCGTCAGCCTGAATTGAAGGACCGCCGCTACCAGATTATCCATCACGATGGTCCCGATCCCCGCGGTATTGATGTAGCATTGTTGTATAATCCACGGTTTTTTAAGGTGCTGAATGTCACTACCCAGCGTGTCAACAAGTATCTACCCGAGAACCCCGAGTTCCGCAGCCGTGACCAGTTGACGGTCACCGGCATGCTCGCTGGCGAGAAGGTGACTGTTATTGTCAACCACTGGCCTTCAAGGCGGAATGGTCAGGAGCAGTCTAGTTTCCTGCGTGAAGCCTGTGGCCGCATGGCACGTGAGACGATGGACTCGCTACTGGCCGATGACCCTAACCAGGGCATCATCTTCATGGGTGACTTGAACGATGATCCCCAGAACAAGTCATGTTGCGAGGCTCTCGGTGCCAAAAAGGAGAGCAAGGATTGCTCCGAGCCTGGCTCGTGCTACAACCCGTGGTGGAATATCTTGAACAAGGGTATCGGCACCCTCGGATACAAAGGCAACTGGAACCTGTTTGATCAGATTGTATTCACCGACTACTTCCTGCGCAATTACGACAGCAAGGACAAGCCCACCTTGACCTTCTCCCGCGCCGAGGTACTGAACCGCAAGTTCCTCCGCAGCAGCGAGGGCGACCGTCAGGGCTATCCCCTGCGCACCTTCTCGGGTGGTGTCTTCCTGAACGGTTACAGCGACCACTTTCCCACAATGATTTATCTGGTGAAAGAAGTCATGTGATCTGAACCAATCTCATCAGGGATTTCTACTTGAGGCCGAATTGTCATTCTATTGTCTCAATGAGAATAATCGTCTTTTGAGCGAGAAATCTCTCACCAAACCAAACGCGCTAGCACAATATACCGAATAGCAGCCCTGTTTATTAAAATCAGGCAAAATTATTAATTTAGTCAGTATAAATTTTTATGCTGACTAATTTTTATGCAAGATTTTATTTAATTTATTGGTCGATAGGTCAATCATGATTCTAGGTGCAAACCTTAAGCCGGTTAAAGCCGATGATGACTAAAATATATCTGAATATCAGTATTTTACGAGTATTTATTCTTCGTAAATGAGTATTGTTTTCATTGTGCCTATTATTTTCCATCTCTCACTTCCATTCATTTTTTATTGTAAAAAAATGAACTGTATTCTTGTGGGGATGATATAATGTGTGTACCTTTGCAAAGAATTTGAAAGACCTACGTCGGTTACTGTGGTATAAAAGATAATGAGTAAATTTATTACAATGATGGGATTCATTGTTTATCAGCCGTTTAGTTTTATCAACCTAACGGTTTAGATAACTTTGAATGCCATTTTTTATATTTCAAAAAATCAAAAGAATTCAGTTTAGACATCAGATTACTATTTATAACTACTTAATTTTTTATTCTCATTGTTGTTATGAAAAATTTACTAACCTTTCTGTTAGTTGCTCTGCTGGCCTTCAGCGTCGGCTGGGCAGAAACGACTACTGTTACAGCCAGTAAAATCACTAGTTCTTCTGTCACATGGACAGGTTCTGGTAATGAAACCTGGACTGTAAATGTTACTGGAGGCGCAACAAACCTAAGCATGAATAATGGTTATGCGCAAATAGGCTCATCTACCAGTCCTTCTAATTCGGTCACTTTTTCCACTTCTGGTATAACTGGCACAATAACGAGTATTGTTGTCAATTGTGCGGCATATCAGGGTAGAGCTACTGTTAGTGCAACCGTTGCTGGGAATGCTTTTGGTACCCAAGGACAAAGTGCTCCTGCTTGGAGTAGTAATAACGGTGGAAATGTAACATTTACAGGTAGTGCTTCAGGTGCGATTGTCATCACGATGACCAATGGCAGTGGTGGCCGTGCTATGTACATCAAGAGTATTACTGTAACCTATACTCCTGGCAGCACTCCTCCTGCTCCCGATAATTGGTATCGCAAAGTGACAAGTGCTGATGACCTTGTCGTCGGCAAGAAGTATATCTTTATAAAGGAGAATGGCTCCTCTTCTGTTGGTATGGGTACTGTAACAAACAATTATGGTACTCCCGTCACAGGATTAACCGTAGAAGACAATAGGGTCAATATCGGTGGTACTGACGTTATGGAGTTCACGCTTGGTGGGGCTTCTAGTGCTTGGACCTTTAAGAATTCTAACAATTATTATTTAGGAGCGAGGTCAACTTCTGGAGACAACCTGATCAACAGCGGCGACACGAGTGGAGATTTACTTAAATGGACAGTTTCCAATGATGGTCGAGTTCAAAATAAAGGAAACTCAAGATTCATGAGATGCAATTCCGGCAACGCCTTTGGATTGTTTACTTCTGGAACTCTTGGATATCTTTACGTTGAAGACCTTGAAGATTGTGCAGCTCCTACCTTCTCACCTGACGGAGGCACTTTCACTAACTCTATTAGTGTTACCATCACCAGTGATACTGAGGGCGCAACTATCTATTATACCACCGATGGAACTGATCCCGTGGTGGGTGGAAGCAGCATCACCAATGGCGGTACTGTTGAACTGACTGAAAGTTGCACGCTCAAGGCCATGGCCGTGATGAGCGGCATGGACAACAGCCCGGTTAGTGAGGCTGCCTACACAATCATTAGTGGTAGTGGCAGTAATTCAAAGATTTACCGCAAGGTAACCAGCACCGATGACCTGGTTCCAGGTCAGAAGTACATTATCGTGTTGGAGAATGGTAATTCTTCAGTTGGAATGGGTGCGTACGATGGCTCGAAGCACTTCAATGGTGTCCAGAACCTATCGGTCAGCAATAATCAGGTTGATATTGCTGACAAAGGCGTTCTTGAATTGACCCTTGGCGGCATGAACAATGCTTGGACATTGTACACAGGCAGTGGCTACATCCAAGGCGCTGATGCGGTACAATTTAATATCGTAAATAATGCTACTGACAATAATTCAAAGTGGATTATTACTAATTCAGTTGCTAATACAAGTGGATTCGTTGTAAAAAATGCTGAGTATGCCCGTTACATAAAGTGCTATAGTAATTCAACTTTCAGGCACTACGCTAGCGGTAATGGTGCTTGGGCCTATCTCTATGTTCAAAATACGGAGCCGACGCTGCATGCTGAGCCCAATCCGCTCAACATCTACGATAATAACGAGAATGGCGACAGGACTGGTACCATCACTGTGACTGGTGAAAACCTGGGTACGGACAATGTGGACGTGAATGTGCTTGCAGGCTCGGGCAACTTCTCAAGGTGGGCCGGCAACGAAGGTTGGGGCTTTAACAATAATGGAGGGTCGGTGAACGGCACAGCTTATGTGACCTATAACGGTCATGCCCTGAGTGCCACTGGTCAAGTCCAAGCCGCTAACAATATCGTGAGCACGATTGTTGAC
>JAEEGH010025784.1_pt1 | contig 11768 bp, 15 predicted proteins | sample 9134181 | NCBI WGS metagenome assembly JAEEGH01 (sample SAMN16246544, study PRJNA631951) | gut metagenome | biome: gut microbiome; feature: rumen; material: DP-attached | host: Bos | place: Iran: Karaj | collected 2018-10 | reverse complement strand
GGTACTTGCCAGTCGCTGATTTGATGGCCTTAAAATTTTCGACCGAAGTAGCCAAAACACTGCTCTTCAGCGCTTTTTTCAATTTTAACAATCGCTGCATGGTTAAAAAATAGACTAAATTAGGGGCGATGATGAAGGAACAACTCTTCAACTTGATTAAAAAACATCAATACAATATCTCCATCTATACCGAAGATATTTTTGAGAGACGTTGTCAGGAAGAAATTATCCGCAGTGACGAGGATAAGAGTTCCTTCGTGTACATTGAATTTGATTTCGAATCCATCAATGCAACCCTCGGCAACGAGAGCAACTCCCAGCAGTTCTGGAATATATTCATGGAAACGCTTTCCCAAAACAAGCGCGGGAGCGACATTATCGGTTTTCTGGAACACGAAAGCGGAATCGGACTTCTGCTTCTAGATTCAAAACTCAATGGCTGGAACCGCCTTGTAGGCCGCTTTATTCGCACGGCAAGCAAGCACGATTTCGAAATTATGAAACTCGTGCTCAACAAAATCGTCAAACCCATAGTCTATCCGGCCTGCATCCAGGATATCCAGGCACAAGAAGTCGCAAAGCAGGCACAATGAAAGTCCTCGTCATAGGCTCTGTCTATCCCAGATTCCAAGAAGACGCCGAAGTTCCGTGGCTGCGCACCTCCGTCGCACATTTAAAAAAAGCAGGCATCGAAATACAGGTTCTCGCCCCCGCGTACAAAGGCCTCAAGAGCCACGACATAGACGGCACACACGTCAACCGTTTCCGATACGCACCTGCAAACTGGGAAATCCTCACGCACGAGGAGGGCGCCCCAAGCAAGATGGCCTCCAAGCCGTGGTTGCAGCTGCTCGCTATACCCTACATCATCAACGGATTTTTCCAGTGCATCAGGATTTGCTGCAAATGGCGCCCCGACGTGATCCACGCACACTGGCCGTTCCCGCATGCCTACATTGCACTCGGTGCTGCAAAGCTTTTCAGGATCCCGCTCGTGCTGAATTTCCACGGGGCAGAACTTCTGCTCATCCGCAAAAAGAAATGGGTCAAGCCACTCCTGAAATTCGCCATCGGGCAAGCTCAGGCGATCTTTGCAAACTCAAGTTTCACTGCCGGAAAAATCAAGGCGCTCCGCAATGTGGACGTCGAATGGAGTCCGTACGGAACGACTCTTGAGACTAGAGACGAGAGTAATGCTTCGTGTCATCCTGAGCGAAACGTAGTGAAGTCGAAGGATCCAGTCGCAATTACTCCGCATGATGTGAAAGGCAAGTTCAAGATTCTCTTTGTCGGGCGGCACATCGAACGCAAGGGAATCTGCTACCTCATCGAAGCCGCAAAGCATTTGCCCAGAGACAAATTCGAAATCCGCATCGTCGGCGTCGGCGACTTGACCGAACAGCTTAAAGAGCAAGCCGAAGCAATGCAAAGCGTCATCCTGAACGAAAGTGAAGGATCCAGTCAAGGAAATCAACCAGCAAATATCTTCTTCACAGGCAAGCTTTCACCCGAGGATCTTGCAAACGAATACAAGACGGCGAACGTCTTTGTGCTCCCGGCCATCGTCGATCACAAGGGCGATACCGAAGGACTCGGAGTCGTCCTCATCGAAGCGATGGAACTTGGACTGCCGATTGTCGCAAGCAATGTCGGCGGCATCCCGGATGTCGTTGTCGACGGAGAATCAGGAATCCTCGTTCCCGAGAAAGACCCTGTCGCGCTCGCCGAAGCCTTCAAGCGTCTCGAAGCAGACCCGGCACTGATCCAGAAACTTCTCGCCGGCGCCCGTAAACGCATCGAAGAATGCTTCACCTGGGACGGTATCATCGAACGCCAGATGGAAGTCTATAAACGTCTTCAGCAATAAATAAAAAATAACCGCGATTTTTCGCGGTATTTCATTCAACTTTTCTAATAACTAGTAAATTAGAATTATTAACTAACTAAATTACTTTACCTTAAATCCGGCCTTCTCGAAAGCATTCCTGTTTTCCGGATTCTTCATGGCCACATTGGTAATCCAGTCGAACTCGGCAATGCCGCCCTGCAAGCCTACGCGGGCACAGAGCTGGTCACGTGCCACATTGTACGCATTGAGAATCTGGATCTTTTCAAAATCCTTAGCGTTGTCAATACGTTCAGACCACTTCACGCCAAGCTCGACAAGCCCATTGCTTGCCTTTGCATAGGTAGTAGCCTTTTCGACAGTAATCGTGGATTTTGCAGGAGCCATAAACGGAAGCACGGGAACAATCGGCTGCGATTGCGGCAGCACAACCTGCTTTGCAGGCTTTGCTTCCGGCTGCTTGTCAGAGCAGGAAACAAAAAAAGAGGCGATTGCCAAAAGAGAAATTACTAGAATTTTTTTTGACATACTCGCCTCTTTTTTTTTGTAATAGCGGTTCAGGGATTTGAACCCCGGACCAATGGATTATGATTCCAGTGCTCTACCACTGAGCTAAACCGCCATTGACCCAAATTTAACAAAAGAATTAAAAATTTTCAAGGGGTTATTCAAAATAAACCTGTGTTTTTAGAAAATTTTCACTCCATTCAATCACGCGCCAGCCCGGTCCTTTAGAAGTCTTAGAAAAATCAGAAGCATTTGGATCGATCTGCATTTGAGTCGACGGAGTGACATACACGATCTTGTCTCCAATCCTCTCTTCCATCTCGCTATGGTAATGCCCCACAAAAATATGCTTGATATTCTTTATCTTCAAAAGCGTCGCCTGGACTTCTTCGATGTTCTTCAACGCATATCTCGAATCCATAAACTTATGGTCGCAATGGCATGGCGGGTGGTGCAAGAACAGCAGGGCTTCGCCATCCACTTTTGCAGCTTCACTTTCGAGCCACAAAAGTTGTTCACTCGAGACAGTTCCATTAGCGCTATCCAGGAAAAAAATGGAACGGCCACCGATATCGTAACGGTAATAACACTTGCCGTTTTTGATTTCGCCTTTCAAGTCAAAATATCTTTCCATGATATTGAGGTCGTCATGGTTTCCAGGAATGATGCAGACAGGAACCTTGCAGTCCTTCAGGATGTCAACAATATAAGAATACGCTCCTATCGAAGCGTCGTCGGCCAAGTCCCCAGATAGCACCAAAAGGTCCAGACCTTTCATGGTCTCGGAATTGTAGGCTGTAAGAAAGTTCCTGCGAACGTCTATACCCTGGACAGGACTCGCATCACCACCGATGTGGGTATCCGTTATTTGACCTATCTTTAGCACTTTTTTTTCCATACAGCTTGTGTAGACTTTATTAGAATATAGCTATTGAGACTAAAAAGTGAAAAGTTTATCCAGTTTTTCGTTCTTTTTGTGATGGACAACGTACTTTTGTGAACTTCATCACACAATCTTCAACATACTTTCGTGACCATTTCGTGAATTGACATTGAAAACTTGGGTTCAACACCTATCAACATTGAAGAAAGTGAATAGATTTTAAATTTTCAACATTAATCCACATTTGGCTTATTCTCGTATCTCATTGATTATCATAGATTTACGTTCGAACTGTAAAAATTTTATCCACTATTCACTACATTAAATATCAATTCTTATATATAAATATATCTAATATTATTTAATAGTAGTGGTGGACATTTCACAGGAACCCTGGAAGATGGCACCTTCGTTAATGATAAGCTGTTCTGCCTTTACGTTCCCGATGATTTTTGCGTTGTCTTGAAGAACTAGCTTTTTCTTGCAATCCACATCGCCTTTTATGGAACCTGCAAGAATAGCGGCGCCACACTTGACGTCGCCTTCTATGAGGGCAAATTTTTCTAGAATCAGTTCTCCATCTATGGAGACATTGCCATAAACTTTTCCGGCGATTCGCAAATCCGTTTTCCCAGTAATGCTTCCGTTAACTTGAACGTTTCTTCCGATTTGGGTGAATTCTTGTTCGTTTTTGCTCGCCATGATTTTCCCCTAGTATGTAAATATGGTTTCAGGATCCTGAGGTATATTATTCTTGGTAATTGAATAGTGTAAGTGTGGACCACTCGTATTGCCGGTGTCGCCGACATACCCGATCACATCACCTTTTGTGACATTAGACCCTTTTCGAGTCCTTAGGCTCTTGAGATGTGAATAGCTTGATTTGTATCCGTTTTGATGGTCAATGACGACGGTGTTTCCAAGATCGCCACTGTTGCCCGCGAATGTTACCTTGCCGCTACCCGATGCAAATACCGGGTTTCCCTTGCGTGCCGATATGTCGATTCCCAGGTGCTTGTTTTCGTAAGAGAACTTCTTGCTGATGATGCCCACAGCCGGGATCACGTTCGGGATTCTTTCCAGGCGGATTTTTTCGTCGGTCGTAAGCCAGTTGTGGATACCTTCGAAATCAATACTGTTCTTGCTGGAGGGAACGTGCGCAAAGCGGTTGCGCTCGATGATGCTGTTGATCTTGTTGGAGTCGTTTTCGAGAAACGTCTCGAAGATATTCTGGATTCGGTTTTCCATGATCCACAGTGAATCAAGTCTCGAGAAGAACTCTTCGTAGTTCGCGTTCTGCTTCACGAGCTGTGCGTTGTGTACGCGCATCTTTTCGTAATTTGCGAGAGTCTTGTTGATTTTTGCAATGTGGACTATGAATAAAATAAGTATGATGGCAACAAGGACAAGCCCGACATTGAACAAGACAAATTGCTTGTTCGAAATGCGGAACTTTCTTGCACCGGTCGTGTTTTCCGGAATAATCTGGATGGTGTAATACTTACGACTCACGATTTTACCGTTAGCGGTTGTCCATTATTTCCTGGATTCTTGTCAGGTCGTCCATGGAATAATAGTTGATGACGATGGTGCCTCTAGTCTGGTCCTTGGCGTTCGGGTTGAGTGCGACCTTTGTACCGAAGAATGTTTCGAGCCTGTTTTCGAAGTTCTTGAGGTCAGCGCTGAGTTCCGGCTTCGGTCTCGGTTCGCTGCCGTGGACTTCCGGCATTTCATCTTCTTCGGGAGTAGATGCGCCATTTTCCGGTTCAGCTTCTTTCGTCTCTCCCTCGTCTCTCGTCTGGGCGAACGGATCTTCGCCGCGGGCAATAGCTTCGATCTGGCGGACGTTCAAGCCTTCTTTGATGACGCGCTTTGCGAGAGCTTCCGGGTCTGCAATTTTTTCACTGCAGAGAGCACGGGCGGCACCGCCTGCAAGTTTGCCTTCCTGGATCCAGGCCTGCACCTGGTTCGGGAGCTTCAAGAGACGAAGTGCGTTCGTGATGGCGGAACGGGACTTGCCGACCGTCTTGGCCAAGTCGTCGTGTGTATAGTTATGGTTATCGATCAACTGCTGGTAAGACTGCGCCACTTCAATCGGGTTCAGGTCCACACGCTGGATGTTCTCGATCAAAGCCCATTCGCTCATGGTCTTGTCGTCGAGATTTTCGTAAACCTGGGCCTTGATGGTCTGGCAGTTGGCAAGCTTTGATGCACGGGTACGGCGTTCACCGCTGATGATCTGGTAGCGGTCGCCCACCTTGCGGACGGCGATCGGCTGGATAAGTCCGTGCTTTTCGATGGTTTCAGCAAGTTCGACAAGTTCATCGTCGTCGAAGAACTTACGCGGCTGGAACGGGTTCGGGTCGATCAAGTCGATGTTGATTTCGACAATTTTCTGATTGTCCGTCGCAGCATTTTCTGGAGCTGCAGAATTGTTGATAGCGTTATCGACAGAGTTGCCGAGAACATCGTGTGCCTTAAAAATTGCAGAGAGACCGCGACCAAGTGCTTGTTTACCCATTTTTTAGTTCTCAGTTAAAAGTTAATAGTTACTAGATTTACTTTTCTTTGTTCAGTATTTCTTCGGCGAGTTTCATGTACGATTGCGAACCAGTACTCTGCACGTCGTAAAGGATGACCGGCTTGCCGTGGGACGGAGCTTCGGAGAGTTTCACGTTGCGCGGAATCATCGTCTGGAAAACGGTGTCGCTCAAGTTTTCACGAACTTCTTCGGCAACCTGCTTCGAAAGGCTCAGACGGGAATCGTACATCGTGAGGAGGGCACCTTCGATTTTCAAGTTGGAGTTCAGATTCTTCTGGACTTCACGGATGGTCTTGAAAAGTTCAGTCATACCCTGCAATGCATAATATTCACACTGCACCGGAATGAGCACGCTCGTTGCGGCCGTCAGTGTATTAATTGTGAGTAAGTTCAGGCTCGGAGGAGCGTCGATGATGATGAAATCGAACTCCTGCTTGAGAACGTTCATCACGCGTTCGAGTCTGCGTTCGCGGCTCATGGCGTTGACAAGTTCAATTTCCATGACGGCGAGGTCCGGTCCAGAAGTGATGACCTTGAGGTATTCAAGCGACGTATCCAAGATGGCAGGCTTGATATTTTCGAGCGTAAGATTGTCCGGATTACCAGCCATGTCCAGAATTTCGTGGATATCCATATCCTGGGATTCCATGAAACCGAGACCTTGAGAGGCATTACCCTGCGGGTCCATGTCTAAAAGAAGTGTCTTCTTTTCAAGGGCTGCAAAACTCGCGGCCAAGTTCACGGCCGTTGTAGTTTTACCGACGCCACCTTTTTGGTTGCATATGGCGATAATTTTACTCATTATTACCTCGGGTGACTAGAGCGTACACCTGTTCTTCTTCTGGAAGTTCATACTTCTGGATATGCACTTTCGGATCGTTTTCCAAATGGGCAATATTGTTGAAGCTCTTCAGCGTGACAAAAGTTCCGCCGTGCTTGAGACCTGCCTGGGCACGTTCCCAGTCGTTTTCGAAAGTCGAGAGGGCGCGGCAGCTGATAAAGTCAAGGTCCGTGAGGCCGGAAGTTTCAAAGCGCTTGCCGACGACGGTCAAGTTGTCCAGGTGGAGTTTTTCCTTGACCATCTGCATAAAGCTCACGCGCATGTGGCGTGGTTCGACAGCATAGAACTGTACGTTCGGCATGGCAATCGCAAGTGGGAAAACTGGGCAACCCGCACCAGCACCCATATCGGCCCAACGGAGTTTGTCACCTTGAGCGGAAATTTCCTTTCCTAAAAACACAAAGGGAACGAGAGAGTCGGCGATGTGCCTGCTCAAAAACTTTTCAGAATCCTTTGCCGAAATCAAGTTACCATATTCCTTGGTGTCCACCACCAAGTCTGCAAACTGGTAAAGCTTGTCGAGAGTCTCTTCGGACAGCTGTACACCATGTTCCGAAAGGAACTGGTTCAAGAGATTTTGCTGCGCTTTGTTAGTTCTGTAACTCAAGTTTTCTCTTTTTTAGTATCGTCAATGTTTGGACACTGCGTGTCCTACATTCTCATGCTCGGTCATGCCGGTGTGCAAGCACCCCGTCGCGACACTCGCTATCGCATGTTTGCTCCTTCGGAGCCAACTTGCTGCACCTCGGAAATGTCGGTAAACAAGTTTCCCGCCGCTTCCTCGGTTTGCAATTGTTAGGACACTTTGTGTCCTAACTCTTGGGGCTCAGTAATGCCCATACAAGTATGGGCGCTACATTCGCCCTGTAGAGGTTTCACGTGAAACACAGCCGAGGTCAGAAAGCGAAAAAATGCTTGCATTTTTTTATTTGCTGACCGATTGGTGTTGGACTATGGCTTTGCTATAGTCCAAACATAAAAAAATCCTCCCGATTCTGGGAGGATGTTCAAGAAGTTTAAAGCTAAATGTTAGCGGTATAAAAAGAAGTAAGTTCCGGTCTTGCGGTCTTCCCCATCTTCCGTATGTGTATCGGTCAGTATGACCATCCCGTCTTTAACACCAGTTTCGTAACGATTCCAGGTGTACCAAATGTCGCCACGATGTTCTTTCCTATAGCAGGTATTTTTATCGTTCTCGTCCATGACAATGATTTCATTATAATCAATTCTGAAAATGGTATCTGTTTTCATGACGTAAGTGATGGTAAATTCGCCTTCTTCGTCGGAGGATGTGGTGGCCAGGGAATCCCCATCGAAATAGATGGTCATTGTGCTGCTTACATCGCCAACTGTTTCAGTTATTGTCCAAATGTTGCCTTCGTGTACAACTGTGGGTTCTAGGGTTCTTACAGTGGTTTGGTACGTCCATTCTCCGTTGCGGAGGTTTGCTTCGTAAGCACTGTCGAGGTGTGTGCCGGTCCAGTAGTTTTTATAAATGTAGATGGATTTGCCTCTGTTGCTGGCGCTACCCTTGTCCATGTAAAGACTGTCTGGTACTAAACCATGATAATCCTTGTCGTAGAGAGAAAGAACTGACCTCTCGTAATCGAATACTGTTTGGAGACAGTTGGTGTAGGTATATCCTACGGGATTATTGGTGGGTGGGTTATTGATAGGTGCTGTGCTTGAAGAATCGTCGCTACAGGCAACAAATAGTGCTGCTGCTAAAAGAAAAATTTTAGAGTTCATAACTCCCCCAAGATATATTTGAAAAGATTAAATAGATAATTAAGTTGTGTGTAAATCTAATCAAATGGATGATAAAATGCAAGGATATTTGTTAGTGAGCTGGTTTTTGTTCTTGTCGCGAAAAGTTTTCTATGAAGAACGGAAGTACAACCATTTTCAAGAACCATCCAATGTTGCGTTGCTTGTTGGTGATTTCGAAAGAGGCGCCTGCTGTTACCTGAGCTAAGAAAATTCCGAATTGTATTCCTACTTCTTCGACGAATCCGAACTCTTTAGCGGAATAATGGTATTTGTTGTCTTTTCCTTCAGATCTAAGGAACCATTCTATGGCATGACTTTCGGCCAGTGCAACTCCGGAAAGATTGTTCCCATGCAATATGTACTTTGTAGTTCCGGATGCAAGCCACATTGATCCCAATGCTATTTTCCGTAAGGTACTTTCTTTTGGAGCTGCCATCCCGAGAATGCCAAATCCTACAAACATTACGGCACTTCCGATTGATAAGTCATCGATTTTCTTGTCACCTTCGGTCCTTTCTAGCCTGCGATCAAATCGTAGAAATGTATAGTCTGTAAGTAGTCGGTCGATGCCGAAAAGTTTGCTTCCCATGTCTTGGGCGCTCATGCAAAATATATCCACTTCAAATCTTCTAGTGGATGTATATCCTATCCCCCCTAGGAATATTACCTGGAAAGGGTTGTATTTGTTTTCGTAGATGTTGCTTAGGTCTATAGAAAAAGTGGAATCCTGCACCGGATCTTCCAGTGCGGATATCTTTGCAGAGGCAAAAGATATGAAGATGAGGAATATGGTAAAGGTCTTTTTAATCATATAGTAATCTCTATTCTGTTGCCTTCGGGGTCGAGGACTACACTTTCATAATACCCATCGCCGGTTGTTCGGGGTTGACCTACAACTGGTACACCTTCAGAAGACATTTGTTGGGTCAGACGGTCCACCTCTTCTTTTGAACCAACGGAAAAGGAAAGATGGGTAAAACCCAGATGTTGGGACACTTCGTGTCCAACATGCTCATGCTCGGTCATGCCGGTGTGCGAGCACCCCGTCGCGACGCTCGCTATCGCATGTTTCACGTGAAACATGGCCGAGGTCAGAAAGCGAAAAAATGCTCGCATTTTTTCATTTGCTGACCGATGGGTGTTGGACTGTAACGAAGTTACAGTCCAAACATTTTCTATTCCAACATCTATGTCAGGGCGGTGCATGATTTCTAGGCGGGCACCATCATCGAAGGTGATGAACCGGCTGGTAAATTGTTTTGCTGGGTTGTGATAAATCGGGTGGACTACCCCATCGAAGTATTTCCGGTAGAACTCGCATACCTTGTCGATATCTTTAACCCAGATAGCAATATGTTCAATCTTCATAAAAACTCTATAAACAATATACCTAATTCGAATAGAAAAATTTCCATAAACATATCATGTTTCACGTGGAACTTTTTAAAGTCCCCATTATATATTAGTATATTTATCGCATGAAACTTTATCGATTCTTTCTCCCCTATTTAATAGTCCTTTCCATGGCGAGCACATCATTTGCCGATGATTCCCCAAAAATAGAAAATGCCGCAGTTAACTCGAACGGATCCGGCCTTGCACTGATTCCCTGGGATCTGTTTATTGGCGGAATGAATAGTTTTACCGTAGGTGCCGACTGGATATTTGGCAATTTCAATATTCTTTATGCTTCGACCTCCCAAGTAAATGAGGTCCCGAAACATTCGTGGGTGTGGACTCTCAGAACCCAGGCTCTTTGGGCGCCTACATTTGGTGCTTATTTACAGCCCACGATACAGTATATGTTTTTTGGTGGGCCTTTGACAATGTTCAAGGTTTCGGTCGGGCCGGAAATCGGTTATAAAAGAAAAACCGGATTTGAATATGGTGGGTCTGCCCGCGTAGGTGCATTTATGGATTTATTGAATTTTGAAATGGGATATCTGGTAAATTCAAAACGAACCTATATGAACATAATTCTCAACCTGCCTTCGGGTCTCGGAATCTGGGTTTAAATACGGAGGTCCTATGATCGATATTGAAGTTATCCAGGGGGATATCACCAAGCTCAAGGTGGATGCCATCGTGAATGCGGCGAACTGTTCGCTGTTGGGTGGTGGCGGTGTTGATGGGGCGATTCATCGGGCGGCGGGTCCGGAACTTTTGCAGGCGTGTATTCCCCTGAAAGGTTGTGAGACGGGCAAGGCCAAAATCACTCCCGGGTTTAAGCTCCCGGCAAAGTTTGTGATTCATACCCCGGGTCCGATTTATCGTGACGGCCTGCATGGTGAACCTGAACTTTTGGAATCGTGCTATAAAAGCTGCCTTGCTCTTGCCGAAGAGAATAATTGTGAGACTGTTGCCTTCCCCGCTATTTCTACCGGCGTTTATGGATACCCTTGGAAAGAAGCAACCAAAATTGCCGTGAAAACGGTCCGTGAATATCCCGCACAGAATGTCAAGAAGGTCATCTTCTGTTGCTTCAGTTCGGAGATGGAAAAAATCTACAAAGTCGAGGTGTCGAAAGCACAGTAAAAAAGGCGCTTCGTCAGCAAATCTAATTGCGCCTCACCTTAATACCCTATTCTTTTTTATATTGTCCACTGTAATTTCATTAAGGAGTATATAATGGAAGAAGTCAAGGATTTTATCAAGGAATGTGGCGCCTATTTCCTCGCAACGGTTGATGGCGATGAACCGAAGGTACGCCCGTTCGGGACTATCGAAATTTTCGAAGGCAAACTCTACATCCAGACCGGCAAGTCCAAGAATGTTTCGAAGCAGATTCAGAAGAATGGCAAGGTGCAGCTTTGCGCTATGAACAAGACCTGCAATAAGTGGCTCCGTTTGAGCGGAACACTCGTTCGTGATGACCGCCGTGAACCCAAGGTCCACATGCTTGAGGCCTACCCCGAACTCAAGCGTATGTATTCCCCAGATGATGAGAATACCGAAGTCCTCTACTTCAAGGATGCGACCGCCACGTTCTGCAGCTTTACAGAACCGCCGCGCACTGTGAAATTCTAGTTTCCTTGTCATCCCGGACTCTGTTCCGGGATTTTTTAGACGCCGAGTTCCCTGTGAGCTCGGCTTTTTGTTGCTCACATTATAAAATCCGAAAAAGGTTTCACCTGGACATGCGTCATGACCCTAAATTTTAATACAACGTATATTATATAGTTGATAAATCGATTCAATATTATTAACTATTGATATTTGATTTTTAAAATTTCCCTTTAATCTGTTATAACTGTTTATAAATAATGAACAGGTTTTACCACATTAGTAGTGTTTCACGTGAAACGTAACCAATTTTTGTGGATAATATGTAAAAACGTTCGATAAATGAGTCTTCGTTCTTTAAAAGTAATCACGTTAT
>JAEEGH010025783.1_pt1 | contig 11768 bp, 9 predicted proteins | sample 9134181 | NCBI WGS metagenome assembly JAEEGH01 (sample SAMN16246544, study PRJNA631951) | gut metagenome | biome: gut microbiome; feature: rumen; material: DP-attached | host: Bos | place: Iran: Karaj | collected 2018-10 | reverse complement strand
CTTTTACTATTTAATATCTGTAAAAAATCATTTCTCACATACCCAGAATCCATCTCACACATTTTGCAATTTCCCGTATATTTAGCGGGCAGCCACCCGACTCATATGTTATAAAAAGATTCTTCCCTGTAAAAATTCCATTTTTTCTATACTCTTCTATTTTTCGAAGATTATGAAATCTGTATTCTTCATCATCTATAAGTCCCATGTGCTCATGGTATATTTCCTGTCTGTTTTTCACATTAAGAATGGTAAAGTCCGGATAGGTTGTCCTTCCACTTTTGAGCCGAAGCTCAGCTTCATAGCGATAAGGAATTCCCAAATCATAGTACATATCAGCCAACATTGCTTCAGACTTAGATCTCACCATGTCACCTTTCTTAGTTGAATAAACCTTTTCTTCCGTTTTAAATTCATTTTTCTTGTATTCCTCTTTTTCCCATTTCAATGCATATTCATAATTGCTCATAAGCATAGGTTCAATAAGCGCCTTCCTCTCATCGCTCATCAAGGAATAAACACTGTCGGATTTATAAAGGATCTCTTTCCCGCTTGTCCCCTTACTAACTATCTTTTGCAATGCTTTAATTATTCTTTCAATCTCCTCAAGCTCGACATTCGCGCTTTTTAACTGCTTATCAATATATTCTCTTTGAGCAAGATTTCTTATAATCGCTTTGTCGCTCTTCTTCAAATATTTCCCGCAAGTGTCATTCTTCTCAGTGATTCGGTAATATTCCACAACTCCTTTGTTATGATTAATTCTAAGCCTTCCATGCGGTAAATCCATCTTAGCTCTCTTTCCAATAGAAACTACTCTTCCGAGCTCCTTTTGCCTTTCTTCCAAAGTTTGCATTATATCTTGAATCTGTAACATTTTTTACTCCTAACTTTCTTGGGTAACGGTTCACTATTCCGAGAATAGAAGCGCCTTTCCCATTCCTAATATTTTTTATCTATTATTATTTTTACCTGTTTTTGATTCCACAGCTTAATCACTTAACTGCTACCGATTTATCTGTGTCTTTCCTTTTCTTGATTTTCTTTCTTCGTGGCTCTTTCCAATTCACTAATCATAATTCTTTGGTATAATTTAGAATCCCAGATTAGAATCAATCCATATACATGATTTATCTGTGTTTTTCTAGGATTTTCATGAGACATACGGACGGAGTTCCAGATAAAAAATACTTAGCATAACTGCTTTATCTGTATTTTCAGCACTTCTTTATAGCTGATGCGATCAAATTCCCAGATTAAAACAGCACCATTTGCTTGTTCTATCTGTGTTTTACAGTAATTTTTCTGGAAAAAAATCATAAATACACAGATAAACAACCCACCTTACGGATTTTTATCTGTAAATTCTCCAATTTTCTCCGAAAACCTTCTCAAAATCACAGATAAATGTAGGCCCTTGCATATTACCCATCTGTGCTCCATAATATCTGCCCAAATTCTGACCGTATTTTCACTGACACTCTCAATGAAAGATCTTAAATAACAGATAATCTAAACTACTTGTGCAATACTTATCTGTAGCTCCACTGCCAAGTCCAACGCCAATTCCAGCCAAGTCCACTGCCAATTCCAGCCAAGCCCGACATCCCCACTCATATAGCGCATAGGCGCAAAAATTCCCAAATTAAAAAACATACGTTATCCCAAAACACCACATCAATCAACAAAAAGAAAACATGCCTGAACCGGCAAGATGTACGCTTTGAATTGAATTACCAAAATCAAGTCGTAACAAGAAAATTCGAGTAGTGCAGTATTTACCTACCGCACTCTGCTCTATAACACGTTCAAAAAACGTCTGAAAAACATTATATTTCCATTATCTATAATTAGCAAGCAAAACTTAAAATAGCAGAACACCTTTAATAATTAAAGAACGGGATCTTAGCTCACTAAGATAACAATGGTATAAAAATTCCCGACCAGCCAAAGCCAATCGGGAACGATCTCATTAACACAAATACTTCAAATACTAGTGTGGTGTCTTGCTAACTCACATTTTATTAATCGTTTGCATTACCTTTAAAGATAACAATGCCTTTTTTCTTGAATTTCTTAGCGGGTGCCGGAGCATCTCCGGTTGCCGGTGCAGTAGCGGTTGCGGGTTTGCCGGCTGCTTTCTTCACAGAACCTGATGCCTCTCCTGCAACAGACTTAGCAGTTTTTGCAGCAGCCTCTGCGCTTCCGGCAGTCTTTGCTGTGCTTGCAGAAGTCTCAGTCTTCTTAACCGTAGTCTTCTTAACTACAGACTTTCTTGCGGGAGCTGCGGCTTTTGCGGCCTTCCTGGCCTCTTCGTCTCTTGCCTTTCTCTCAGCTGCCTTTGCGGCTTCCTGGGCAGGTCTCTTTGCAGCTTTTTCTGCTGCCTCTGCAGCTACCTGGGCAGGGTCTCTTAGCTTCATTGAAAGAGAGATTCTCTTCTTATCAACTTCTACATCAAGAACCTGTACATCTACGATATCTCCTACACTCACAGCTTCAAGCGGATGCTTGATGAATCTGTCTGTGATATGTGAGATATGAACAAGTCCATCCTGATGAACTCCGATATCTACGAAACAACCAAAGTCAATTACATTACGAACAGTTCCTTTAAGCACCATTCCGGGCTTAAGATCTTTCATATCAAGAACGTCACTTCTAAGAATAGGTGCAGGCATGCTCTCACGAGGATCTCTTGAGGGCTTCTCAAGCTCGCTGAGAATATCGGTAAGAGTGATCTCACCTACGCCAAGTTCCTCAGAAAGTTTCTTCTTCTCGCTCTCTGTGATCTTGTGTGAAAGAGAACCTGTAGAAACGCCTTCCTTAGCTGCTCCGTTATTGTCATTTGCCTTTGAAGCAGCATTATTCTTGCTCTTAGCATTTGTATCATCTTCAACAACAGCAAGATTGCTTCCCGCAAGTGCTGCTGCAAGTGCTGCACCCATAGCTGTATTGGTGTTCTTGATAACAACCTGCTTGGGCTTTTTCTTGGGTGCGGGCTTATTCTCGGGACGTGCAGCGGGCTTTTCAAGAACTGCTTTTGCTGCGTTCTTCTGCGCTGCGCGAACATCATCAAATGTTATTCCAAGCTTATCCATAAGCTTAAGTGTTGCCTCGTATGACTCGGGATGCACACTTGTTGCATCAAGAGGGTTCTCTCCGTCAGTAATTCTGAGGAATCCGGCACACTGCTCATATGCCTTGGGTCCGAGCTTCGGAACTTTAAGGAGCTCTTCCCTGCTCTTGAACTTACCGTTCTCTTCTCTGTAATCAACGATATTCTTGGCAATAGCCTTGGAAATACCTGAAATATACTGAAGAAGAGGTGCAGATGCAGTATTAAGATCTACACCTACTTTATTAACACAGTCCTCGACAACACCTTCAAGTGTCTCGCCGAGTTTTTTCTGATTCATATCATGCTGATACTGACCGACACCGATTGACTTGGGATCGATCTTAACAAGTTCTGCAAGAGGATCTTGCAATCGTCTTGCTATAGATGCCGCGCTTCTCTGTCCAACATCGAATTGTGGAAACTCCTCGGTTGCAAGTTTACTTGCAGAATAAACAGACGCACCGGCTTCATTTACGATTACATACTGAACCGGTCTATCGAGTTCTTTTATAAGCTCTACAATAACCTGTTCAGACTCTCTTGAAGCTGTTCCGTTTCCTACAGAAATAAGATCTACGTTATATTTATCTATAAGTTTCTTAAGATCTGCCTTGGCTTCCTCAACTTTGTTCTGAGGTGCTGTGGGATAAATAACCTTTGTATCAAGCACTTTTCCGGTTGCATCAACTATCGCAAGCTTACATCCCGTTCTGAACGCGGGATCCCAACCAAGGACAGTCTTTCCTACGATGGGAGGTGCCATAAGGAGCTGGGTAAGATTCTTACCAAATACTGAGATTGCACCGTCCTCGGCGTTCTCCGTAAGCTCGTTTCTGATGTCTCTTTCAATAGCAGGTGCTATCAATCTCTCATAGGCATCTCTTGTTATTTCTTCGATGACCGGAGTAGTCACCGGATTATCTTTTTTAATAAGTTTTGTATTAAGATATCTGAGGATATCTTCCTCGGGAGCCTGTATCTTGACCACAAGGAACTTCTCGGCCTCACCTCTGTTAAGGGCAAGTACTCTGTGTCCCAGAACCTTCTTTACAGGTTCGTCGTAGTCGTAATACATCTCATAAACGCTCTGAGCCTTCTCATCCTTGGCTCTTCCGACAAGGATACCGTTCTCCATTGTAGCTTCTCTTATATACGTACGATAGTCGGCGTTGTCCGAAATATCTTCGGCGATAATATCCATTGCTCCGCGGATAGCCTCATTTTCGTCTTCCACACCCTTCTCGGCGTCAACGAAAGCTTTAGCCGCTTCTTCCAAAGAGCCTGTGATCTCCTGTGCAAGAATGATCTCGGATAATCCCTCAAGTCCTTTCTCTCTGGCAATGCTCGCCCTTGTCTTTCTCTTGGGACGATAAGGAAGATACAAGTCTTCAATTGCAACCATTGTCTCAGCCGCAATGATCTTGGCCTTGAGCTCATCCGTCATCTTGCCCTGCTCCTCGATAGAAGCAAGAACCTGCTCTCTTCGCTCCTCAAGTCCTCTAAGGTACTTAAGCCTTTCATCAAGGTTACGAAGCTGCTCGTCGTTTAATGAGCCTGTTACTTCCTTTCTGTAACGTGAGATAAAGGGAATGGTATTACCTTCATCAATCAGCTTAATTGCGGCTTCAACCTGCCACTTTTCTACATTAAGCTCTTCTTTTATCTTTACAACTATATCCATACCTACCTCGCAGTATATATATGCTTTGCGCGCCGAATTTATGATAAAAACAATAACTTTCGATTAATTTTTCATAAATCACACACTTCCATATTATACCAAGCCTTGCGGACGTATTTCAAGAGTCCTTAAAATGTCGAAGCATTGTAAAATAAGGGGTTTTATACTAAAATTTAAGAAACTGACGAAACCTTTAAGAGGAGTAATTCATAATATAATGGCAGAAAACGACGACGAGAAGTACTACTATAACAACTATAACTACAACAAAGCGCATAACGAATTGGACAAGCATGTTTCGCTTGCTTCTTTTGCCAGAGTTCTGGGGATGTTTTCAATCCCGCTTTGCTTTATTTTTTATACCTCAATAATTCTGGGAGGTGTTGCGATCGTTCTGGCTCTTTTGTCCAAGGGAGCAATGAAGACATTTCTTCCGCAGGCCAAAAAAGCTCTTATATTCGGAACAATCGGAGTCGTCCTTGGTTACTTCGTTATGATAACCAGCGTACACACGATATTGACCAACCCTGAATATCGCCAGCAGTTAAACACTATGTCCGAGCAGATGAACGGAATTAGTTTTGATGATATGTTAAAAGAACTGGAATCGAGGTAGTTTATGAGTATTATCGGTGCGGTTGGCAGCGGATATGTGCCTTACAGATCTGCCGCCGCGCTCGGCACAAGTGCCGCAGCAGGCAGTAAACCAATATTGAATCCCAATGTCTCCACTGAGAAGGCACCGGGCAGGATATCATCTCCGGCAGAGTGCGAAACCTGCAAGAATCGTAAGTACCAGGACGGTTCGGATGAGATGGTTTCCTTTAAGAGCGCTCAGCACATCAGTCCGCAGTCCGCTCCTGCGAGAGTGCGCGGACACGAAGCAGAGCACGTAAGTAACGCCTATAAGGACGCCGCAATGAACAACGGCAAAGTCCTTCAGGCTTCGGTCGCAATAAAGACCGCGATCTGTCCGGAATGCGGCAGAACCTATGTCTGCGGAGGAACGACAACCACCAAGATCCGCTATGAAAATGAAGACAATCCATATGAAAAAGAACGCAAAGCAATGCACCGCCAGGGACTTGTCGGTGCAAATATCGACCTCGCGGGGTAAGTTGGGAGCAATTAACTAATGACTAATCTTAAGACATCAGCAGAATTAAAAGCTATCGCAAAAGAAAGATCTCTTGATAAATACGGCACTTTGATCTTAGCCAATATTATAATATTCGTTCTTCAAACGGCTATATCGGGCATTGTTACAGTATCCGACTCACGTAGCCTTATTATATTTGCAATAAATGAAATTATCATCTTTATAGTCAGCGTTCTACTGGGAATTCTGGTTTCGGGAAAAGCTTATCTGTACATGAATCTCATTTATTCGCAGACTGTTTCCGCAAGTGACGTTTTCTTCGGACTCAAACAACACCCGGACAAAGCAGTCAAGATTCAATTAGTCTTTGTACTGGTTGACTTTATCTCAAGTCTTCCCATTTCGATTATCTTATTTATATTGACGCCTGATTCATCTAACTACGTCCGCTTCGCGCTATTTATCGCAATCGCACTCGGCATGATAGTAAATGTATATGTATCACTTACATATTCGCAGGCATTTTATCTTTTACATGATTATCCCGACAGATCGGCAAAAGAACTCCTTGCTTACAGCAAAACACTTATGCAGGGAAACAAGTTTAAGCTCTTCTATCTGCATGTAAGCTTCATTCCGCTTATCATTTTCGGATGCTTGACCTTTTTCATCCCTCTTTTGTGGATTTCTGTCTACAGATATGCAACACTGACAGCGTTCTATCAAGATCTGATCGCTGCATCAAACACAGGAAAGGTTGAAAATGGACTTAATTGACGCAATAAAAGCAATCGACAAGCCTCACGAGGACGATGTGCTTAACAGACTTTACACTACATGGGGAGAAAACCTCGACAAAGACAATGTTCTTCCCGAATATCCAAGGCCCCGCTTTGTAAGGGACAATTTTTTAAATTTAAACGGTATCTGGGAATACAAGATTGTCAGTGACATATCCGCAAACGTACTTCCCGCAGATACAGACGGCGAGATTCTCGTACCTTTTTCACCCGAGAGTTTTTTATCAGGTGTTGAAAAAAGACTTCTTCCCGACCAGGTTCTCTGGTACAAAAAGGTACTTCCACCACTTAAAAGGAAATATCAGAACTCCAGATTTCTCCTGCATTTCGGAGCGGTCGATCAATTTGCCGAAGTGTATATAAACTCCAGATTTGTAGGATCTCATGGGGGCGGCTATCTTCCTTTTACCATGGATATAACAGATTATCTGAAATTCACAGACGGCAGCGCACTTGAAACGCTTCTGAATGTGAAAGTAAGAGATACCAGCGACAGCTCCTACCACAGCAGAGGTAAGCAGACACTCAGAAGAGGCGGTATGTACTACACCGCACAGAGCGGAATCTGGCAGACCGTGTGGATTGAAGAAGTTCCGGAGACATACGTAAGAGAGCTTATCGTAACCCCCTCTCAGGATCTGAAGAGCGTAACGATTGAAGTTTCGACAAACAAGCCCTGTGACGTCAATATCACCATTCCGGAGCATGATGTGAAGATATCCGATAAATCCGGCAAACGCATTAACTTTGAACGCGAAGAGCTTTATTCATCGGACACTTACCCTTCTAACGAAGCAGGCGTAAAAGAATTTGCTCCGGAAGGCTACAAGTTCTCTTTTGAAATTGACAACGCTCACTTGTGGACTCCTGAAGATCCTTATCTGTATCCGCTGCATATTGAAGCAGGCGATGACAAGATTGAATCTTACTTCGCCATGAGATCTTTTACAATAGAAAAAGATGATAATGACAATATGCGCTTCTTCCTTAACCACAAGCCCTACTTCCTCATGGGAGTTCTCGATCAGGGCTACTGGCCGGACGGTCTCTACACCGCACCTTCGGATGAAGCACTTATATTCGACATAACTGAAATGAAAAGGCTTCATTTCAACATGATGAGAAAACATGTAAAAATCGAAGCCGCGCGTTGGTACTATCACTGCGACAGACTTGGAATGATAGTATGGCAGGACATGGTAAGCGGAGGCTCATCCTACGCAAAGCCCATGGTTTCCTATCTTCCGACTCTTTTCCCAAAAGTATTCGGAAGAATGTCGGACGGTCCCGCATATTACAAGACCTTCTCAAGACACTCAGCCGAAGGTCGCAGAGAGTGGCTTAACGAGATGCAGAATACCATCCGTTATCTCTACAGCGTACCCTCAATAGCTACTTGGGTGCTGTTCAATGAGGGATGGGGCCAGTTCAACGCCGCCGGTGCCACTGTTATGGCAAAAGAACTCGACAAGACAAGGCCTATCGATCAGGCCAGCGGATGGTTCGACGAAGGAAGCGGAGACTTCAGAAGCGTACACAACTACTTCAGACCTCTTTCAGTCGAAAAAGATCCCAAGAACAGAGCTTTTGTAATCTCTGAATACGGCGGTTTTACCTGCCACATAGACGGTCATTCAAGCGTAGACAGGGTATTTGGTTACAAAAAATATGATACCCTCGAAGCTCTGGGCGTTGCTTATTACAACGTGATAAATGCAAATATTATTCCTCTTATCTCAAAAGGGCTTTCCGGTGCGGTATATACCCAGGTCAGCGACGTTGAAGAGGAAGTAAACGGTCTTATGACTTACGACAGAAAAATGACCAAAGTTAACCCCGATCTTGATCCTAACGTATATAACAGGCTACACCGGGGATGACGGGTTTTTCTTCCAAATCAGACACAGTTATTGTAAAATAGTTCTATCTTTATATTAAGCACGCTCGACGTGCGGAAATGAGGACAACATGGAAAACATCAAAGCAGTAGTTTCTCTCGGACATGAAGCACTGGGTGTTACTACACATGAACAAAGAAATGCCACAAAGCTTACGGCAAAAGCACTCGCCGACCTTATAGAAGCAGGCTATCAGCTTGTTATAACTCACAGTAACGGACCTCAGGTCAGCATGATCCACAAGGCAATGACTGAGCTTCACAGAATGTATATCGATTACACATCCGCTCCCATGTGCGTATGTAACGCAATGAGCCAGGGATATGTAGGCTATGATATTCAGAATTCTTTAAAGACAGAGCTCACAAGCAGAGGAATCTCCAAACCTGTCAGCACTATCCTTACACAGGTTACCGTAGATCCTTACGATGAAGCTTTCTACGCTCCGACCAAAGCAATCGGACGTTATATGTCTAAAGAAGATGCCGATACAGAGATCAAAAAAGGTAACTTTGTAAAAGAGGATCCCGGAAAGGGCTACAGAAGAATCGTTGCAGCTCCGAATCCCATCGAGATCGTTGAGATCGATGCTATCAGAACTCTTGTTGATGCAGGCCAGGAAGTAATCGCATGCGGCGGAGGCGGAATCCCCGTAATCGAGCAGGGCCACGTGCTCAAAGGAGCTTCAGCTGTAATCGAGAAGGATGCTATCGCCGGAAAGCTCGCAGCAGACCTTAAGTCTGACAGACTTATCATTCTCACATCGGTTCCTTATGTTTACAAGAATTTTGGTAAGGATGATCAGGAACCCATCCTTAAAATGAACATTAAAAATGCAAAAGAGTACATCGAAGCAGGCGAATTTGGTGAAGTTGACATGCTTCCCAAGATCAAGGCAGCAATAGAGTTCTTGGAATCGAACCACGACGGTTCTGTTCTCATAACCTCTCTTGCCTCTGTTTCCGATGCACTTAAGGGAAAAGCAGGTACATTCATTACCTTCGAGTGAGCTCTTTTCCTTAATGGAGAAAATATGGAAGATAACAGAGACGATAACTTCGACTTCAGAGAAGTCAAAGATGAAGAATTGAATAACAAAGACACAAACGACAACACTTCAGACAACTCAACAGGCGAAAACAGCGACAACAATAACACCAACGCTAATAACGATAACAATGACAAGCCTGAATTTGAAGATGTTTGTTTCGTATGCAGAAGACCTGAGAGCAAGGCGGGCAAGATGTTCCATCTTCCCAACAATATATGCATCTGTGAAGACTGTATGCGCAAGACTATGGATACAGTCACTCAGTTTGATTATCAGAATCTTCTGAATAACCCCAATCTTATGGGGGAACTCAACAAAAACATGGGCACATTCCCGAATGTGGGATTCTTTAACTTAGGTGATATGCCCGGTGACTTTAATATGGGCGGAATTCCCAACTCTCAGAAGATCAAGAAAAAGAGCGAAGCAAAATCCAAACCCATAATCGACATCAAAGATATTCCCGCGCCTCACAAGATCAAGGCTAAACTTGATGAATTCGTGATCGGTCAGGACAAGGCCAAAAAAGTCATGTCTGTTGCGGTTTACAACCACTATAAGAGAGTTGCCACAGATACCATGGATGAGATTGAAATTGAGAAATCTAACATTCTCCTCCTCGGACCTACAGGTAGCGGTAAGACTTATCTTGTTAAGACTCTTGCCAAACTTCTCGATGTTCCGCTTGCGATTGCAGACGCAACATCACTTACAGAGGCAGGCTACATCGGCGACGATATCGAAAGTGTTGTAAGTAAGCTCCTTGCAGCTGCAGGAAATGATGTAGAAAAGACAGAACACGGCATTATCTTTATCGATGAGATAGATAAGATTGCCAAAAAGAAAAATACAACAGCAAGGGATGTAAGCGGCGAATCTGTTCAGCAGGGAATGCTCAAGCTTCTTGAGGGTTCCAATGTGGAAGTTCCTGTAGGCGCCGGCAGCAAGAATGCTATGGTTCCGCTTGCTACTGTTAATACCAGAAATATTCTCTTTATATGTGGTGGTGCATTCCCTGATCTTGAAGATATAATCAAAACAAGAATTGCCGCACAGTCTTCTATCGGTTTTGGAGCAAACCTTAGAGATGAACTCGAAAATGATCCTGCTCTTCTATCCAAGGTTACAACAGAGGACCTAAGACACTTTGGAATGATACCGGAGTTTATTGGAAGACTTCCAGTTATCTTCACTCTGAACGATCTGGATAATGATATGTATATCCGCATATTAAAAGAGCCTCGCAATTCTATTATCAAACAGTATCAAAAACTTTTCAGAATGGATGAAGTTGATCTTCAATTTGAAGATGAAGCATTCGTTGAGATTGCAAAGATTGCTGAAGAAAGAAAAACAGGAGCAAGAGCTCTTCGTTCTATCATCGAGGAGCTGTTATTAGATATCATGTATCAGGTTCCAAAGGATGAAAATATAGGAACAGTAATTATCACTGGCGACTATGTTAAAAAGAAAGGTTCTCCTATCATTAAGATGAGAGGCGCAGAATAAAAATAAAAAAATTCAAAAGCAAAAAAAGAAGCACTGTGGCGAACCACAGTGCTTTTATTTATATCTTAGTAGATTTTATTTACAGGTTTGTTGAACCTTCAACACCATCAGCTGTGAAGTAGATCATACCTGTCTCTGGCTGGAAGTATACGTTAAGTTCCTTAACTGTCTTCTTACCACTTGCAGCCTTAGCCTTAGCTACGATATCAGCTGTATCGAACTGACCACCAGCGTACTCAACGATAACCTTCTCAACTGCCTTCTTAGCTGTTGTTGTAGCCTTCTTTGCAGGAGCCTTCTTAGCAGCTGTTGTTGTCTTCTTAGCTGGAGCAGCCTTCTTTGCAGGTGCCTTCTTAGCAGCTTCCTTCTTAGCTGGAGCAGCTTTCTTTGCAGGTGCCTTCTTAGCAGCTTCCTTCTTAGCTGGCTCTGCCTTCTTCTCTACTTTTACTTCTTCCTTCTTCTCAACTACCTTAGCAGCTTCCTTCTTAGCAGCAGCTGCCTTCTCAGCGAGATCTTTAACGCTTGTCTTCTTAACTGTCATTTTTGCATTCCTCCGTTTAGGAATTTAAAATATAACTTTTACGCGAGTTGTTCAGTTTATGATGTCTATTT
>JAEEGH010025776.1_pt1 | contig 11769 bp, 9 predicted proteins | sample 9134181 | NCBI WGS metagenome assembly JAEEGH01 (sample SAMN16246544, study PRJNA631951) | gut metagenome | biome: gut microbiome; feature: rumen; material: DP-attached | host: Bos | place: Iran: Karaj | collected 2018-10 | reverse complement strand
TACAATACACTTTCCCTTATCCTGTGTTCGTTTCGTATGGCTCTCTTTTTGTCAATCCCATACAAGACAAATGCTATAAGATTGATTACCAAGAGATAGGATAGGATTATGATAGGTGTTTGGACCATTACACTGACGATTACAATAGGGTTTGCAAAGATAACCAAATTGAACCAAAAATTTCTGTCTCCCTATATAAAGATAATAGAAATAGAGATAAAAATGGGTGTAACTATAATTGTCCAGGGAAAATCGGTGAAGTTTTTGGTGGAATAATAATGAAGACAAATAGATGAATAATGTTGTTTTGTCTTTTCAAATAATGTACTTTTGCAATTCTAAATAATTGAGTTTGCTTACTGATCAATGTTAATTAAACAAAATCAACCATGAATAAGAAATTGCTTTTTCTACTGTCATTATTTTTTTGTGTTGAAATGAGCTCGAATGCTGCGGATTTTAGCGCAGTCAGCCCCTCTGGACATACTCTGTATTATAATATAATTGACGCTTCAAATCACAAAGTATCCGTCACACATCCTGGCAGTAATTGGACAGGCTATACGGAACCTACTGGGAGTGTCACCATCCCTTCAAATGTAAATAATAGCGGAGTGACCTATACTGTTGTTGAAGTTGATGAAGATGCGTTTTATTGGTGTTCTGGGATTACGGGTGTATCATTCCCAAATACAATAGAAAAAATTGGCGAAGATGCATTTTGGAATTGCAATATTACTTCTATCACAATACCAAATTCTGTCATTCTTATTGGGGAAGAGGCGTTTTCTTCCAATGATAATTTAACCACTGTTAATGTTCCGAGTTCTGTGGAACAAATGGGGGCGAGTGCATTTGGAACAAGTGGCCCTTGGTGGAATAGTCAATCTAATGGCATCGTTTATTTGGGGAAAATAGCTTATCGTTATAAGGGCAATATGCCAACAAATACTTCTATTACTTTTGCATCTGATACAAAAGGTATTGCGGGAGATGCTTTTAGGAATCAAATTAATATCAGTTCCCTCTCGCTTCCAAATTCATTATTAACCATAGAAGAAGACGCGTTCTATGGCTGTACTGGTATTCCCTCCGTGACAATTCCTTCGAATGTAAAATATATTGGAAGTGGAGCGTTTTCTCAGTGCCAGTCATTAACTTCAGTAGCCTACAATGCTCTGAACGCAAATCAAAGTGGCCCGGATAATGCAGCTTTTCTAGGTTGTGAAAACTTTACAACTCTTACTGTTGGAAATAATGTTCCGATAATTCCGTCTTATCTGTTCTCTAATTGTATACATCTTTCCAACCTAACAATTGGGAACAATGTCAATACGATATCAGCAAACGCTTTTGTCGGTTGCTCTGCTCTAACTACTCTTACTATTCCGCAAAATGTGACTTATATTGGGAATCTAGCTTTTTCTGGATGCTCTAATCTTTCAACTATTAATTATAACGCTATAAACTGTAACACAAATGCCACAACATATACTAGACCTTTTTACAACTGTAACTCGATTTCCTCCATTGTTATTGGTAACTCTGTACATAAAATACCCGCTTACATTTTTTATTCTACCAATATTACAAATCTTACTATACCAACAGGTATAACTGAGATTGGAACTTACGCTTTTGCCCAATGTGCCACTTTAACCTCTTTGAATTTTAATGCATCTTATTGCCAATCAAATAATTCGTATACATTTTCAAGTCCATTTTACGGTTGTAACGCATTGATCAATATCACATTTGGAGGTAATGTGCATTATATTCCTGATGGATTGTTTTCTAATGCATTGACGGGACCAGTTGGTACAATAACATTTCCGAATTCAATATCTTATATTGGAAGATATGCTTTTAATGGATGTTCGGGTATTTCAGGAACACTATCCATCCCTAATGGCGTTTCAAAAATAAAATCTTATTCGTTTTATAATTGTACTGGATTGACAAACATTATAGTTCCCAACAGCGTAACCGTTATTGACACCATGGCATTTGCCTCTTGTTCTAGTTTGACCCAAATGACCATCGGAACAGCTCTTGATACGATTGGTGTATCTGCTTTAGTTGCACTAAATTCTCTATCTGTGATTAATTGGAATGCCATTAATTGTAGAAGCAATTACAGTGTTGCTTTTAGCGGTAGTAGTATTACAACATTTAACATGGGTTCTACCGTTCAGACAATCCCTGATTACTTGATTTATGGTTGTGAGAATTTATCTTCGGTGTCATTCCCTAATACCCTAACACGAATTGGCTCAACAAATTTTTATGCGTGTGGATTAACAGGGACATTGATTCTCCCTTCAAGCCTTAATAGTGTTGGGTATGGGGTTTGCAACATGAACCCTGGGATTACGGCAATTCAAAGCAATGCGGTAATACCACCAACAATAGAGTCGATGTACGGAATGGCCAATGCATTTAATAATGGCAATTATGACATCCCCGTTACTGTTCCTTGCGGATCTGTTTCTGCATACCAGAATGCAGCAGGCTGGTCTTATTTCACAAACTACCAAGAACCAGCGGGTTGTACTCATCAAATTTCCATATTAGCCAACCCCTCCAATGGTGGATCAGTTCAAGGTGGTGGAACTTATAACTCTGGAACAAATTGTACTGTCACTGCAACTCCAAACTCCAATTACAGCTTCGTGAATTGGACAGAAAACGGAACACCTGTATCGTCAAACACATCATATAGTTTTATTGTTAACGATGACAGGACTTTGACTGCCAATTTCCAATACCAACAACCGTCTACCTACACGATCAATGCATCAGCTGACCCCGCTAATGGTGGTACAATATCTGGTGCTGGAACATATACCCAGGGTCAGACCTGCACACTCATCGCATCTGCCAATAGTGGTTTTGCATTCTTAAATTGGACGGAAAACGGAAATGTAGTCTCAACCAATGCAAACTATTCCTTCACGGTCACTGGAAATCGAACCTTGGTCGCTCATTTCGTGGCCAACCCAACCAACTACACAATCACAGTATCAGCCAATCCAAGCAACGGAGGAACTGTGACGGGTGGAGGCACATACCAACAAGGACAACAATGTACGGTAATTGCAACAGCTAACAGCAATTACACCTTCATCAAGTGGACAGAAAACGGCACTCAGGTTTCAACAAATCCGACTTATAGCTTTACGGTCAATTCCAATAGAACATTAGTTGCACATTTCCAAAACCAACCAAGTCAATACACAATAACCCTGTCAGCGAATCCGACTAATGGTGGTACAGTAAGTGGAGGTGGAACATATAGCCAGGGACAAACATGCACCGTAATTGCAAACGCCAATCCCAGTTATAGTTTTGTGAATTGGACAGAGAACGGCGCACAAGTATCTACCAATTCCACCTACAGTTTCACGGTTACAGGCAATAGAACGCTAGTGGCCAATTTCTCCTATTCTCCTACCGGCTATGTAATAAATGCGACAGCCGAGCCTTCCTATGGTGGTTTGGTTAGTGGAGCTGGAACCTATAATCAGGGGCAGACATGTACTTTGATAGCCACTCCAAATCCGAACTATGATTTTGCAAACTGGACAGAAGGTGGAAATGTGGTGTCGACATCCCCGACATATAGTTTCACGGTCAATGGGAATAGGACATTGGTGGCACATTTCGAATCACAAGTCTATACGATAAGTGTATCTGCCAATCCCACTGATGGAGGAACCGTATATGGAGGTGGTGATTATTCTGCCGGTATTACTTGCCATCTGATTGCTGTCCCGAACAACAACTATTCGTTTCTGAATTGGACTGAAAACGGCGTGATTGTTTCGAGCGAATCTGATTATAGTTTTGTGGTAACTGGGAATCGTACTTTGACGGCCAATTTCATCTTTTATGATGGAATTATCGAAATGGAAGATGCTGTTTCCGTCTATCCCAACCCAACTAGCAACAAAGTGTATATCGAAGGAAACTGCCTGAGAAAGATAGAGGTGTTTAATGCTATGGGAGTGTTGGTTGAGTCCGAACTATTATCCGACAACCACACTGAAATAGATCTGCAACATCTTTCGGCGGGTATTTATTGTTTGAGAATATATACGGAAGATGGTGCTTTTAGTCAGAGCGTAGTCAAGGAATAGTTATTTTGTCGGTTTGATGTTTATGAGGATTGAGGCAATGGGGAACAGACTATAAAAGTCTTTTCTTCTTTTTCGAACTCATTTTTTTAGAAGGGCATTGTTCTTTTCCCTACTTTTGCAAAAATATTGCAATACCGTTTGTGTTTTACAATCAAGACAAAAGCCATGAGAAAGAAGAAAAAACGAACAAATACCAAAGTTGTACGCGGATTATTCCAAAACAAGCATTGGCTTTTCTGTTTTAGATGGATGACAATTGTTTTGATTGCCATTTCGTTTGGCTTGATTGTGAAAAACTTGGGTTTGAAAAGTTTTGTTTCTAGTGGTGCATCTAGCACATCGTATATGTCATTTTATTACAATTTTTACACAACAAGGTATAACAAGGAGAATAAGGGCGAGAAATGGGCTGAAAAACGATATAATTATGACGGCAAATACGAAGCATTTGATGACCAAATCGTATTAATCCATCCTGGCGATTATTCAGATCCCAGAAAGTTGCCAACTTTACTTTCTGCAATAATGAAATGTGAGCCAGCAGTTATTGGGCTTGATATCATTTATGATAAAAAATACTCAAATATTGATGACATACATGATGACTCTCAAATAATAGATAGCATAGATCAAAAAATGATTGATGTAATAAATAGTTGTGGAGATAAAATTGTTTTGGCGGCAGAGGAAAAAAACAATAGAATTCATACTTCATATTTCTTTGATGCAGTTTCAAATTCTATAGAGTTAGGATCTATATATACACCAACTATCGGATTGTATAAAAGTGAGGATTTATTCGGCAATGATACAATATTGAGCTTTCCTTATTTGCTTGCAAAAAAGTATTGCAAGGCTTATGATACAGAAATTGCAAAGGATGATTTCGTCGTAAATTTAAGGCTTTTTGAATTGTCTCCGATTGTTCTCGACTCAATAATTCCATCAAATATTTTGGAACGGAAATTGAGATTACATGATTTGTTCAGGAAAGTTGTCATTGTTGGAAATCTTGATTTGGATGTAGATCGAGTGATTCTTCCATGCAATTTGCCAGATTGGACAGAGAATGGTAAGGTTATCCAAACACAATACACATTTGGAAATTCTGTTTCTAATAAAATGAATCGAAGATATACAGCCATGTCAGGAATGGCAAATCATGCTTATGCTATTAGATCGTTAATAAGGCCTTGTGTTTCTTTTAAGATTTCCCAATACAACATCTTATTTAATATTGGAATCGTTTCCATTTATTGTTTGTTTTACCTTATCTTTTTTCTGTTTGAGAATCGTTGTTTACTTACAAAAAACAGAAAAATAGGATTAGGGATAAGATTATTTGGGCAGTTCTTTTTCCTTGGCTTTGTCATATTTGCGTGTTGGATTCCTTTTTATATAACTGATATCAAAAACATTGTTTTTGACATTTCCTTGGCTCTTTTTTCATTGTTCTTTGTGCGTATAGGGGATACCATATTCTTAATGTTCCATTCTAATAATAATGTGTCAAATAAATACAAAAATGAAAACTAAAACCATATTCGCTATTTGTTTCTTTGTTATGGGAATGATATTGACTGGCTATTCCCAAACAGAAAAACATCAAGGTTACGGACTTAGAGCTATTCGTGGAGAAGATTACATAAATATAAACGGATTGGATTTTTATTCTTATTTATCTAGAAATAATTGGGAAAGTCTTGATGAAATTGTTTTGATGGAGGATGATAGTATTTTGATATCTAATGAGAACGCTTCTCTCAGTTTGGTCAAAGGACAATCTTATTATGGCACGTTGTGTCATAATGCTTCAAAAAATAAATACATTGCTATTAAGAATTCTAACATTGAATTGTGTATAAATAATGAATATTACAGAGATAAGGGGGTGTCTATTATTCGTAACCCCAGACTCTCTTATGGAGGAGTTGAAGATGTTGTTGACTATTATCATAACTATTTCGATGAATTATTATATATTGCAGAAAACTCTATTCCTAAACATGATAATTGTGAATTGGTTATTAAGGATGGCTTTTTGTGTGTAGAGAATAATAATTCATTCGATGTTATCTACCACCTATTAATTGAGTTGAATGATTGTTTTATTAGCTTTGGTAATCCGACATGTGTTAAGAGTAAAAGTGCTATTCGATACTTGGATTTAGAAGAAAGTCAAATTGTGTGGAATGTAGAAGCATGGACGGAAATCCGAAACTTGGACATTCCAAAAGAATTTATTATCGTACATGTATTTTGGCAACCACGATATTTAGATCTTGATAGATTTTATTCTGAACCAATTTTTCATTTTACTAAAACAATATCAAATGAGTAAATAATAATTGTATTTTAAATGCTAGGATTCCTTCCTGTATTGGCTAAGTAGTAAACGTTGAATACAGAATCAATTGGCAATAGAATTTAACTACAAATATTATCAAACAGCTTTCCACCATCCCTTTCACTAATTTAATCAGAGAAGATTCATCCCTTTATCATCAGATGGTCAAGAAGATGAATGACATTGATTCCGAATATTTCAACAAGATACCTGCATGGACAGAACAATTGCCTTCAGAATTGGATTTTCAGCTTAAAGATAACATCCAGAAAGACTTTGGTAAATTTGTAGATGAGATGTTGGGGCAGGAATTGAAAAGCAAGTGTTTAAATCAGCTCATAGAAGAATGGAAATCTGTACCGAACCATGATAATGAAAATAGGGAAACTTTAGTTGAGGGTACTATAACTTCAATAAAACAATTTGCCACTTTATATTTTGCTCGTGAGAATCCTTGCCCAAAAGTTGATGAGGAAACTTTGCAAAGGAAATATAAAAAAGCAAAAGAGGAGAAGTCTAGGAGAGTGCATTATTCAAAGTAATAATGCAGATGTTATCGACTTCCATCATGAAGACAGTATGGGAATGCAAAGAATTGCTTGAGAACAGGACGATTAAGTTTATTGAAAATGTGATGAAGGCTTTTGTTACTATGGAAATCAAATGAAGATGGTTGGATAATAATACACCAACAATCCAAATCCGACCACCCAAATAACCATCCACAACGGCACAATAACCATGAACTTTGTGTGCTTGGTCTTGTGCCTGAATATCTTTATCCCCAGCCATGATCCGATAGCTCCTCCAAGACGAGCTATCCATAACAATGCACTTTCCCTTATCCTGTGTTCGTTTCGTATTGCTCTTTTCTTGTCAATCCCATATAATACAAATGCTATAAGATTGATTACCACAAGATAAGATAGGATTATGATAGATGTTTGGACCATTACACTGACGATTACATTAGGGTTTGCAAAGATAACCAAATTGAACCATTTTTTTCTTTCTCCCTATATATAGATAATAGAAATAGAGATAAAAAATGGTTGTAACTATAATTGTCCGGTTGAAAATGGTGAAGTTTGTGGCATATTGATTAACGTTAATAGATCATCAAGAACAGGCCATAATAATCCATTCATAGTTCTTACGAAAAGCCAAAGAGCAATTTAGTTATTTGCACATAATACTATACGAAATCCCGTATTTGGTTCGCACACTGTTGCCCCTTTATTAAAGCGTTTGTAAACCGAACAATATTCAGCGGTTCCGTCCCAACTTCCTCCACGTAAAACGCGATTAGAGCATTTCTTTTCTGGTCCCATGGGATTATTATTCTTGGCATCTTCGGACATATAATAGTCTTTGTCAAAACCGTCCCAGCACCATTCAAACACATTTCCGCTCATATCGAAAATATCTAACTCGTTTGGCTCTTTTTTCCCAACGATGTGTGGGCGTTCAATATCGATACTCTCATCATAACAATTATCGTCATACCATGCAACTTTGTCTATATTATCACTTCCTGCAAACTTCTTGTTAGTGCTTTTATTTCCTCCCCGAGCTGCATATTCCCATTCGGCTTCTGTGGGCAAACGAAAACCATTCCCGTTCATGTCAATTGAAACTAAAGGCTCGTTTTTATCATTTTCAACTATTATATAGCATGGCTTTAATCCATGCTTTTTGCTTAATTCGTTACAGAATTGAATTGCATCATACCAACAAACTCTTTCGACTGGAAGGTGATTTCCATTCATCGGTTGGGGGATAAGCTTATCTTTAAATTTACTAGGAGTTAAACGAAACACATCTTTATATTGTTTTTGAGTGATAGGATACTTGCTGATATAAAATGAGTCTACGCTTGTCTGGTGCGCCGAATCACCGTCTCCCATGTCAAATGAGCCGCCCTCGACAAATGAAAAAGAATAGTCATTAAAAAACAAATCGCTAACTTTCTGATTTCTTTGGGCTTCTAACAAACTAAATTGTGGAATGTGGTCATCAGGATTGAATGGAACTAATCGCATACGAGCATTATACTTTTCTTTCCCGCTATCTCCAAATATCCTATAAATATTACTGGCTTTTTCTTTAAAATCGGCTATTCCGTTTTTACCTGCATAATGGAAGTATTTAATTCTTAGACAATGTTCATTCTCAAATAAATAGCGTAATAGCGTTCTATCTCCATTCGTGCATGAATGGCCAAAAATGAATATTTCAAAGTCTTCAAAATCTTGATCAGAAGGATTTCTCTTTAAAGCATTCATTAACTCCTGATACTGTCCGCTTTGGAAGTACAACACGGATTTACTGTATTTTAAAAACTCATTTTGCTTAGATTCAACAATATCAACACTTTCTTGTGCCATTTCGTCTCCATATCCAAAAATCATGGGGTTATTCTCATCAAACAATTCACCGTGAATATATATAGGTTTAACTTGGATGCCCCGTTTCTCTATTTCTTCTCTATATAATTCTGGAGTTCTTGTATAATTGAAATTAAGCAATACAATTCGATGATTCGAGTTTGTACGATTTTTTGAAACTGGTTCGATGAAATCTTGCAACATAGAATCAAGCATCTCGGGCATAAATGACAACACTCCTTCGATGTTGAAAACATCTTTTTTCCAGAACAATTGGCGGTGCTCATTGTAGTAGGTTTTCAGAAAGCTTTTGAACAAGCTTCTGATAGTATCAAAATCTTCGTTTAGCCTTGAAATTTCCGATTTAACACCACGTTCTTGCTCAGACAAATACGTTTCCCTGCATTCGTTTAGACATTTATAATACAAGTCTTCGATGCCAGACCAATATGGAGTTGTGAGTTCTTTTTCGATGCGATCCCAAAATCTATTTGTTATAGTAACGCATCTCCTTAGCTCTTCTCCACATCGGGGTATATACGCATGATGAATGTCTCCCCCGACGCTTTTGTAGGAATAGATTTTTGTTTTCCTTTCAAAATTGTCAATTTCTGGCCATTGCTCGTATTGTAGTTTAATCAGCTTGTATTCTTTATCCCAATACCAAGAAATAAAATCATTATAACTGGTTTTTAACCCATGAGCTAAATCAAATCCGTTGCCTATTAGAATAATACGATTACAATTTGTCATAATGAACTGAGGATTAATTTGTTCAACTTTGTTCTGAAAAAGATCCTTTCGGTTTTATTACGGCGGTAAAGATACGAAAAGAAATGATTAGCTTTATCAAGTAGCGGAAAAATATTTATTTTTGCTTATTAAATACTAAGAAAGAACGTTGTTATAGATAATGGAAATACAATCATTATGGAACAATCGAGAAAAAAAGAAGCTTTGGCCGAGGAAGATTATAAAAAGCTTATCGTTCCAGTATTTCAAAAAATAGAACGACAAGGCGACAAAGAAGTTTCGTTGGCAAATAGTTTCGTTGGCAATGGCTTTTTTATAAAAGACTATTTCATTACCGCTGCACATGTAATTGAAGAAGCAAGACAAGCAGCATATATAAAAGTTGGAATTGAAGAGATAATGCTTAGCCGAAAGGACGCTGTCATTTGGCGAAGCATTTCAACAGAAAACATTGAAGAGTATGCAAACCCTGATAGCGGTGATATCGCCGTTTATAGAGTTGATGGGGTTAATAGTCCGTTAATGCTAAGTGATGACTTGCCAGATATGGGGGAAATGCTTTATTCTTGTTATTTTTTTCAAAACAATTGGCACAATGCTAAAGGATTAGTCGGAGACGACAAGGAGTGGTTCAATGGCAATTTCTTTGGGTGGAAGACAGATACAGATACTATTCATCCTACTGAAGGCGGGAGCAGCGGCAGTCCCTTGTTTAAAAATAACATTGTTTATGGCATATTACATGCAGGTAACAAGGAGTATCCAAGTATTTGCGTTTTTACCGCAGCATCATTTGCAAAGAAGCTCTTGTATAATGTATCAAACGAGTTTAGGATATGATGTGAAAAACTAGCAATTTTGGGAGAATAAAAGAATCAAATCAAATTGATATGAATACAGCATACAGAAGAATTAGACATTACTTCAAATCTCTTTTAAACCCAAGCATCATTGTGTCATTATTGGGTGTTTTGGTGTCTTTAATCATACTTATTGTAACAATAAAGAGCAATCACAAAGAGAGTATTGCAGTTGCAAAGCACTCCCAATATCTATCTTGGCTGAAAGATTTTACATCAGCCTCATCAAGTTTTGTGGATGTGGAAATTATTGAGGCCGGGAAGGTATTAGACGAATTAGCAAGTATTGAATTAGCACATGCGGAAAGCAAATATGCAGGGGATGAACTAAACTACTCAGCTTATTATCAGATAATTGATGATTTTATTATTAAAGCAACTACAACTTATACCAAATACTACTTCTATCTCCCAATTGAAAACAGCAGAGATGCAAAAGAAAAAGAGTATTGCAGAATAATAGAAAACCATCATGGCCAACTCATGGCTGTTTTGAGCGATGTTCATTCGTTATTAGAGCTCTACAGGTCAAATGTTCTTTGTTTTTATCAAAATCTTGAAAATCTTCAAAATGACACCATAAAGACTAAAGATGTAACTAGGTTAAATGAATTGTTAAAAGCTAAAGATTTAAATAATGTATCAGAATACGATGAAGATCTTTTTGATTCAATAATGTATGAATTATGTTCTCAAATCAATAATCAATACTTAGTGAGTGTCATGAGAGAGTTTGTTGAATACGAAAAGAGTAAAATCCAAGAGCCTTTGACAGAGATTTAGCAATGGAAAAAAGGTCATAGTGTTATAGACAAAGGCTAAAGCACCTTCAGATATGCGAGAAAACGGACCGTAAAAGGTTCGATTTTTTTTGCTACATATTATTGTTTTCCTATTTTTGCATGTCGTATAATACGAATCACTTGTATGGTAATGGAAAAAAAAGAAAGTTTTTTTAGCTTCATCTAGTGAATTAAAAGAAGAACGCGATTCTTTTGCGAGATTTATTAGGATAATAAATGAGGCAATGAGTCTACAAAACATTGAATTTGAGGCAGAACAATGGGAGTTTAAGGATAAAGCAATTCAAGGCCGTCGTCTTCAAGACATGTATAATAAATCATTAGCAAATTGTGAGATATGCCTTGTTCTGTTTTGGAAAAATTGCGGAAAATACACCCAGGAAGAACTTAATTTCGCATATAAAAAATTCAAAGAAGGTCAGAATCCACGTAAGATTTATGTTTTCTTCAAACAGTATGATAAAAACAACTCTCCAGAAA
>JAEEGH010025775.1_pt1 | contig 11769 bp, 3 predicted proteins | sample 9134181 | NCBI WGS metagenome assembly JAEEGH01 (sample SAMN16246544, study PRJNA631951) | gut metagenome | biome: gut microbiome; feature: rumen; material: DP-attached | host: Bos | place: Iran: Karaj | collected 2018-10 | reverse complement strand
CCACCGCCGCCCCCCCCCCCCTCTCCCCCCCCTCCCCCTCCCGCCCCCTCGCCCCCGCCCGCGACGTCATCATCTGGCTCCCGCCCGGCTACCACGACACCCTCGCCGCCCAGCGCCTCCCCGTCCTCTACCTCCACGACGGACGCCAGGTCTTCGACCCCGACACCTCCACCTGGGGCCACGACTGGCAGGTCGACGACCTCGCCCAGACCATGATCCCCGACCACCGCTGCGCCCCCTTCATCGCCGTCGCCGCCGACTGCACCCCCGACCGCGAATCCGAATACGACCCCCTCAGACGCGGCGCCGACTACCTCCGATTCCTCGCCGACGAGCTCAAGCCCGCCATCGACAACGCCTTCCGCACCGACCCCGCCCATTCCGCCGTCGCCGGCGCCTCCATGGGCGGACTCATCGGCTTCTACGAAGCCTGGAGCCGCCCCGACCTCTTCCAGGCCGCCGCCTGCCTCTCCCCCGCCTTCGCCCCCCCCTGGGGACCGCACATCGCCGGCCTCATCGGCACCGCCGCCCGCGCCCGTTCCCTCCCTCCCGTCCGCTGGTTCCTCTCCTGCGGCGGCGCCGGCGACCTCGAAGCCACCCTACTCCGCGGCACCCTCGACATCGCCGACCGCCTCCGCGCCGCCGGCTACCCCCCTCCCGCCCTCCGCCTCCTCACCGACCCCGCCGCCGAACACAACGAACTCGCCTGGTCCCGCCTCGTCCCCTCCTTCCTCCCCTTCCTCTTCCCACCCGCCTGACCGCAGCGGATTTTCTCCTTGAATCGCCCGGTTCTGCCCAAGGTCACTCCCTTGGTGATGTAGGCATTCTGCTCATCACATTCGCAAGGGCAATCGCCGATCCCGCCATGATCATCATCGGCGGATGCCACGGCATCGGACAGAAAAAGCCCCCCACGGCAATCGCCACGGCCTGGATTTGGAAGATGCGTCCCATGTCCCCGGCCGCCGTCCACCCAAGCTTTCGCCCTTTCACAAGGGCGACAGGCCCCCCCCACCAGGCCACGCCGAGCATAAAAAAATAAAGGGACATGCCGATGAATCCCATCTGTTTGCCAACCATCAAGATCTCACAATGCACCTGGCCAATCCCGGCCATGCCATAGCCAGCTTCTACCAGCTTGGTACTTTGAGGAACAAGTCCCACTCCGAACATGGGAAAATCCTTAACCAATCGCCAAGTATCCCGGTTTTTGGCGGAACGCTCAGCTGCGGACTGCTCATCCTGATTCAGTGGCCGGCCGTAATCCACTTGTTCCTCTTTTTCGGCAAGTCCCAGAAATGCCAATGCTGACTGTGGAATCGTCTTGAAACGGCGAATGTTATTTTCTCCGCTAAATGGGAAAATGATGCTTATAGCAAGAGCGACTAAGACAATAGTCTTCCAGTTCTTTCTTCCATATTGTTTCAAAAAAAAGATGCCGACAGCCAACAATGTCACAAGGCCGGTCCGGCTCCCCGTCTGAAAAATAATATATACAGCTGATAGGGCACAAGCCAGAAATGCCCATCTCATCCATTTTCCCTTGGCATGTTGTAATGCATAGAAGTAGAGAGGCAGCATGATACAGAGCATGTAAGCGAAGCTATTCGGGTTTTCAATCAGGCCAATGGCCGCCCCCATCAGACGGTCATCGGAATAGGTCGCCCCTGCGGCAGACAGTCGCAATCCGCTTTTAAGCCACCACAAGGTACTCATCAGAACTGTCATCTGAACCACCCAAACTCGCTCGACACTTGTGCACATCGTAGCAACAAGAATGAGCAAGAGAAATGATTTCACATACGTATCGATATATGGGTTCCATCCCCCCCACCCATTCTGAAAATAGCCATTTGTGTTGCTGGCAAAAGTCAGACCAATCATCAGGAGCCCGAGCCACGTTGCCAGGTTGTTGGCAAAAAAAGGACGGCGTGACCGCACGCAATCCATTACATGCAGGACTAGGGCGGAGATGAATGTCAGGTTGGCAATGTGCAATGGCCAGAGAAAGGTGTAGCGGTTTTGGGGCTGGACCAACAGGACGCAAATGTACCAGAGCAGGAATCGAAATGCCCACACCGATAGAGAAACGCCTCCCGACTCCAAACCAACTATTCGACTCCGGATTGCTCCCCATTTGCCTCTTGAACTGGGCATTGTCCCTGAAGGGGCCATATTCCCGTTCAAATTCGCAGCCTTCCCGGCACTTTTGAAGCCATGATTCATCGTGCTACCATCCTATCCGCGCCCTTTTCGGCCAGCACTCGCAAAACAGGAATCACGAGACGGGCTCTCCGAACACACGACGATAGAGATGATCGGTGCCGAAGGATTTCAGCGCATCGATGATCATGAGATCAGCCTTGGAGAACGGATAGCGGTCCATTTCCTCGATGCTGACCCAGGCGTGGTCGGCGCATTCGAGATGAAGCGGGCGTCCCGACAGAATCCGGGCAAAATGGGCGTGCAGCGAGATCGTGAAATGCGTGTATGCATGTTCGACGACGCACAACTGCTTGCCTACCTCCAGCCGCAGCCGCATCTCCTCGTATAGCTCACGGGCAATGCACTGCTCCATGGTCTCGGGCGGAATGATCTTGCCGCCAGGAAACTCCCAGAGCCCGGCCAGCATCCCCTTTTCGGGCCGACGCTGGGCAATGAGAATCTGATTCCGACGATTGACAATCACGGCGGCGCCTACCACCTTGTGCGGTATGTTCATTTTTCGACTCCTAACAGGATATTTCTCAGGACAGCCCAACTGCGCGGCTCGGCAGACCGTCCTCATCGGACATTCCTCGCAACGTGCGCCACGCGGCGTGCAAATCAATGCGCCCAGCTCCATCCATGCCTCGTTGACGGCTCCGGGCTCGTCATGCAGCAGCAAGGCATCCGCCAGCGCCTGCAAGGGACGACGAGCCTTGGCGTCGGCGATATCCTCCCCATAGGCGCACAGACGAGCCAACACCCGCATGACATTGCCATCCAGCACCGCGAGCGGCAGACCAAACCCAAATGATGCCACCGCCGCCGTCGTGTACGCCCCCAGCCCAGGCAACGCCCCCAGCGCCGCCGCATCCGCCGGCAGACGCCCCCCATGCCGCTCCATCACCACCTTCGCCGCCGCATGAAGATTCCGCGCCCGGGAATAGTATCCCAACCCCTCCCAAGCCTTCAGCACTTCCTGAAGAGACGCCGCCGCCAGCGCCTCAATAGTCGGGAACTTCCGCATAAACTGTTCAAAGTAGCCCACCACGGTCTCCACGCGCGTCTGCTGCAGCATGATCTCGCTGATCCACACATGGTAGGGATCGCGCGGCTCCTCACGCCACGGCAGCACCCGCCCGTTCGCCCGGAACCACGGCACCAGACGATTTCGTACCGCCTCGCGAATCTCCTCCAGTGCCAAGCCGTCCGGCAAAATGCCGACATCCGGGGATTTCCAGAGCTTGGGGAATGGACGACGCATCGGTCCAACCCGCCGATACCCGCCTTACCAGCCGCCCCAGCGGGTGGGCAGGGCGTAGTAGTCTTCGGCCGTGAAAGTCCAGGTCCAGGGGGTGCCGCTACGGTTCCAGATGATAAGCATGTCGTTGACGCCGAAGGGGGTGCCCGTGATGATGGGATGGCCCGCCGAGATGGAACGCCAGGTCCCGTTCTTGTCGCAGAACATGCCCGTGCCCCATTTCACCGACTTGTTGACCGTGTCGTAGGCGTAGAGGATGTCGCAGTTCGGATCGCTGATGTCCGTGCCCCGGGCCTGGCGGAATCCGCACTCCAGCAGGTTCATCTTTGCGGGGTGCAGCTTGCCGGGCAGCGGCACGGAGCAGAGGTTGTAGCGGATGCCTTCGCGCGCGGAGCCGGCCTGGATGGGAATGGAGAACGTGTCGGCCATCGTCTCGCCGCTGACATAGTTCGTCGGAACCTTCAGCACGGGATACCAATACATTCCGCCCACCTCTTCGGTTCCATTCGTGACCGCGAAGTCCTGGAACTGCTCGGGCAGCGGCGAGGGCAGCACGACGGAGCAGCCGCGCAGGTAGATGTTCGTATCCACCGTGTCGGTTGCCGGAACGGACTTGCCGTTGACGAACTCATACCAGATGCCGTTCGGCCCCAGGTAGTAGGTCGCGCTGATGGGAAGCTGCTCCCCGATCAAAGGAACGAACGAGCCCTTTCCATAGACATCGACATGAACACATTCCGTCATGGAGCTACCCGTCGGCCACATGTTCGTGTCGGTGCCGAAGATCGACCCGATGGTGTTGTCCGCCCCGTAGCCGTGGAGCGAGATATAGTTCGCGCCTTCGGTCAGCGCCACCTTGGACATGGCGTAGACGTCCTCGCTCATCAGAGGGCGCTGCGTCTTGGTGGTTCCGCCGGGCCCCGGCACCGTCCTGCGCCAGCGGTCCTTGTAGGCCGCGCGGTAGAAGCGGAGGGTTCCCATGGCGTTGTCGAGTCCGCGCGCATCGGTGAACCAGTTGGACTGGACGGTGCCGACGAGCCTCCACGTGTTGTAGCGGCTCTCGTCGAAGCGGCTGGCGTCCATCGAGATGAGGTCGTAGTCCTTGCGCACCTGACCCTGCGCGTTCGTCGCGGCGAACCAGTAGAGCGCGGCCGCGCCCACGTCGCCGGGGCGCATGTTGTGGTTGTCCCCCCAGGCCTCGGTGACCTCGGCGTAGGCCCTCATGCAACCCTGGGTCACGGCGAAGCGGATAGTGTTGTTCGTCGTCCAGGACGCCTCCCCTGCCCCGCTCTCGTTGCCCGCCTCGTCCGTGCCGACAATCACCATCACATACTCCTGGTCGTAGTCCAGGTCGCAGAGCGTGACGCCTGCGGTGGCCGCATCCGCCAGCCCCTCGTAGACCGCGCCCGACTCCGCGGACGTGCTGTCCGCCGTCACGCTCGGCCAGTCCTGATAGGCCCCGCTCTCCACATAGCGCGAATAGACCTCGCTGGCCGGATTCTCCACCTCCGCGTCGCTCGCCACCTCGTTCGTCCCGTAGTAGATCTTGTAACTCTTCCACGGCGAGAGCGACGCATTGCCAGTGAACCCATCACGCTGGTAGAACGGGTCTTCCGGGTCGTCCGGCCCCACGCCATCCGAATCCCAGCTCAGAGCGAACTGGGTGGTCGGGTCATCCACGCCGTCGGTGGTCGACGCGAAAGCCTTAATCTCTGGCGGTGGCGTCCGGTCGAACGCAAGCGGGAACGGGATGGCCTCCGAGGTCAGGGCGTCGAGCAGGCGGTCCGCATCGGCGTCAAACGCATAGAGATAGTTCGTCGAAATGCCCTGCGTCACCTTGTCGGCGGCGGCGAAGCGGCCGGTCAGGCGCTGGCCGTTGGTCGTGACCGACATATCGAAGCCGAGCTGCTGCGCCACGTCCTCCAGGGAGGTGGCCGCGCGATAGCCACCGACGCCGGAGATATCGATGTCGTCCTGCCCCAGCTCGTCGTCGGGCTCGCCGTCGATGGCCTCGTCGAACTCCAGCTCGAATCCGGCGAGGCTGTTGGTCCAGGTGAACATGTCATCCGTGAACGGCAGCTCGACAGGATTGCCCGCGAAGGTGATGTTGTATGGCGCGCTGGGCGGAACCGTGTCATCGTCGCGGATCACGAGCGACGCCAGCGCCAGCTCCGTACCCGTCTGGTCGCCGGCCCGGTCGTCGTCGCAGTCCCAGATGCTCAGGCCGATCATGTTCGTCGTCGCGCCGCCCGCCTTGTCGGACTCCATGCCCCAGAGCTTTGTCACGTCCTCGGGCGTGATGTACTCCCAGTGCCAGGTCAGAATCGACGACGCTCCCAGCCCGTTGCCGCCCAGCTCGTCATCCTCGTCGCGCAACTCCGACCATTCCGGCGTGTAGTTCGCCCAGTTCGTTCCCCACAGCGACCCCACGAACGCCGTGTTCGTCATCGCCCCGAACCGCCCTTCCGAGGTCGGCTCCCGCCCGATCTGCAACCCGCTCATGTACGAGTCGTAGACGTTGAAGTGGAACGTCAGCGCCCGCCCCAGCACCCCGCCGTCATAGATCATGTACTGCGGGACCCCGCCGCTCGTCATGTTGTAGTCGAGAATATCAGCGATCTCGCCCTCGTCCAGGCTGTCCGGCGTCACGTTGTTCGTCGTGACCACCACCGAGCGTCCGGTCCAGCGCCGCGTGGACGCGGTCGGCGGAACCGAGTCGTTGTCCGTCACAAGGATCGGCAGCAGCTGGTTCGTCGTGATGTTGCGCGCGACGTACGGCCCGTCCGCGCAGAACCCGCTGCTCGTCCAGCGCGGCTCGCCCTCCCACGGCGACATGTCGCCATAGCTCTTCCACGACCCTTCCGCCCATTTGCCCATCTTGCCCTCCTGCCAGATGGTGCAATCCTCGGCGCTGACCGTCAGATAGTAGCTCACCGACGGATCATAGCCCCGGGCCGTCGTGAACGCCTTGACGAAGTAGTTCGTCACCGACTCCGAGCCGTTCTCGCCGATCGTGTTCGTCACATGGAACGCGCGGTCGTAGCCCCATTCGTAGCCCCAGCATCCCAGCCTGTCCCAATAGTTCGTGGTCCAGAACCCGTTCCCGTCGATCTCCGGGAAGTAATCCGTGTCCGTTTCCGGGTCCTTTTCCGGATCCGTCAGCAGCGCATGAAACTCCACCAGGTCCCAGTTCGGGCTGACCCGCCCGTAGCCGTCGATGATGTTCCACGCCCAGTTCCCGGCGGAATAATCGTTGCCGTCCTGCGGCACGCGGGAGGTGTCCACGCCATCGCGAATGCGATTTGTCGCAAACACGCCGCTCGGGTCCGTCCATTCGATGACGAACCCGAACTCCTCGCCGTCCGCCGACGCCAGCAGCTCCTTGTCGGTGACGGTGATCATCGACTGCGGATAGAGCTTCTCCTGATGTTTCATCTCTTCGTGGCCCGGCGCGTTCGGGTCGAGATAGGTCATCACGTTCGTGCCCACGTAGCGCAGCACCGCGATCGGCCCCTCGCTGTCCGACACCACGTGGAACCGGCCTTCATCGGACGCCGAGAGCTGCCCCGCCGTGTCACGCGCCCGGACCCGCCAGTAGTACATCGTCTGGGCCTTGGCCCCGCTCCACGAATAGGCATGCGTTTCCGCACCGTTCGTCGCCGCCACGTTCACGCGCAGGACCACGCTCCCGTGCTCGCCGCCGAAGTCGTCATCCGTCGCCACCTCCAGCAGATACCCCGTCACCTCCCCGTCGGTGTCCTCGCTGCCCGTCCACTCGAACGTCGGCGTCCGGTGCAGCTCCGCATCATTGATCGGCGCAACCAGCGCGGGGGTTGCCGGCCGCCGGTTCTCCACGATTTCCTTGTAGTTCATCCCGACGTCCACCCAGAAGTCCAGCACTCCGTCCGAGATGTCCTCGTCCCAGCTGCCCAGGCCCCAGTCGTTGTCCGGCTTGCTCGACGGCCGCTGCGACGCGATCGCCAGCGAGTCGACCGCCTTCGACGTTCCGCTGTACACCTCGCGGGTGCCCGTGCCCTGGTTGTTCCAGGCGCCCGTGTTCAGGAACGACGCCACGGTGAACCGCACCGTCTTCAGCTCGCCCGGCTCCATGCCGTCCAGTCCCAGGTCGCTGCGCGGAATCCGCACTTCCACCACGTCATGCTCGGCGCTGATCTCGGCGGCCCAGCCCTCGGCGACCTCGGATTCATCCCCTTCCGACACCACCTCCCCGACCGGCGCATACCACCCCGTCGAATCCGGCGCATACAGCTCCACCTGCGCCTGCCCCGCATCATTCACCCAGTGCACGTTCACCTGCCGCTCGGGGTAATGCTCGGCCGCCGTCTCGCCCCAGTAGTTTCCGCCGATGCCGGTGGCCGACTCATCCCCCAGCCAGTTCATGCCGCCGCTCTCCTCGCTCCGGCGCGTGTCCATCCCGATCGCCACATACGGCCGCGTCTCATCCGTGATGTCCTTCATCTTCACGAGAAAATACATCCAGTCCTCGTCCGCGTACGCCCGGAACTCCACGATGTCCGCGTCCGTGTTCGCCTCCAGCGTCGCGCTGTCCTTCCGCTCCTCGCCCGTCTTGTCCAGCCAGATGTACTCGCCGAGGTTCCACGCCCCCGTGTTCTCCGTCAACGGAGCCTCCCCGTACCAGTCCTCCGCCTCGCCATCCACCACGATGGAATGCCCGCCCTCGTCCGTCTTCTCCTGCGCATACGCCGCCGCGCTGTAGTAGTTGCCGTTCAAGCTGTAGAACGCGAACGCGTAATACGTGTCCGGTAGCAGTCCGCCCACGGCCAGGCTCTGCTTCGCCGCGCTCCCATCCCCCACGTAGGCCACCGTCCCCGCGCCCAGCGACTCCCCGGCCGCGTAGCGCTTCCCGCCGACCGGCGACGCGGCCTGCGCCGCAGCCAGCGCCTCAGCCGCCGTATGTCCCGAGAACCGCGCGATCATCACATCGAACGTCCGGCCGCCCGACGACCACGGTGTCCAGGTCGTATGCACCACGCTGTTCGACTTCACGGCGTCCTTCGTAGCGGTCACGCTCCCCGGCGCCCCAAGGGCCGCCACCGTGAACGGATCCATCGTCCCCCCCACCGTGTCCTCCTTGTTCACCGCACCCGCCGTCGCCGTCGCCGTCAGCGTCCCGCCCGTCCCGTAGCTCCCCGCCGCGGCCACCTGCACCCGGTTGGACCACCACGACGTCCCCCCGTCCACGCTGTTCGACACCCATGTCATCGCCTTCGTCGCCGTCCCCACCGTGTTGCTCACCCACTGCCCGAAGCCCGCCGGCACGATCGACGCCTTGAAATCCACCCAATCCCCGACGAACAGGCTCGCCCCCCCCGTCTCCGCATACGCCGCCGTCACCGCCAGCGGCATCACCCCGCTCACCAGCTCCGCCCACGTCCCCGCCACGCGGATCTCATCCCACCAGACCGACCCGATGAACCCTGCCAGGTCCCCTCCGCCCGCGTTCACCGCCACGCCGCCGATCGCCCCAATCCGCGACTTTGGCTGGCACGACGCCGCCCATTCCGGCTCGTCGCCCGGCAGCTCCACGCCATCCCCCGCCAGCACCGAGGCCACCTGTAGCGTGTTCGCCGAAAAATCATATTTCCCGACCACCAGATACATGTGCGAAGTCCCCGACTCCAGCCCCCGCAGGTTTCCCCCCCAGCCCTGATTCCCGTCGAGGGCATCCGCGCACAGCGTAAACCAGTCCTGGCCATGTCCCTTTCCGAAGAACGCCACCTCGTTTCCGCTCCCGTCCGTCAGGCTCACGCCCGCCCACTTCCGCGCCCCTTCGTACTGATACGCCATCAGAAACGCCACATACACCGTCCCCTCCGTGTACGCCCGCCCCAGCTTACGCTCCATGAACACTTTCGTTCCCTGATTTTGAATCACGACTTCCTCGCCCTTCAGCACGTTCCCCGCGCTCTCGGGATACCCTGTCGGACCGCTAAACACCGGCGCGTCATCCCCCGCATACTTCGCCGGATCCACCGCCGTCAGCGTCCCCTGCCCCGTCGTCCACCCCCCGCTCCATCCGGCCCCGCCAGCCCACGCCGACGTCCCGAGCGACGTCCCGTTTGTGTAGCTGAACGTCTCCGCCACATCGTTCGCGCCATACGCCCCCAGCGTCACCGACCCGCGCGCCGGGGCCACCGAATACAGCCCGTTGTGCGGATTCCGAGACCACGCCGCGAAATGCCATGTCGCCCCGCCCGCCGTCACCCACTCCAGCTCCGACTCCGCCCCCGCGCAGAGCACCACCGACCCGTCCGCCAGCACATCCCCTGCCGCATACGTCGTCCCAGTCGCCGGCGTCGCCGTCACCGCCCCTCCGTTCCGCGCCACCAGCAGCACATCGTTCATCCCCGACGAATTCGACGTCCGCGTCCACCCCAGCCGCACCATCTCTTTGCCGTCACCCCTCGCCGCGAACCCCGTCACCGTCTCCGGCGCCACCACGGCCTCCGTCCGGAACGACGCCACATAATTCGCGCTGTAGTTGCTGTCATACACAACCTTACCGCTGCTCACGCTCCCCGTCCCCACGAACCACGCCGTCAGCGTGTGCGTCCCGTCCGCCAGCCCCGCCAATTCCACCGCGGCCGCCCCCTCGTACACGTTGTTCGCCCCGCTCCGCCCCGCATACGCCAGGTCCACATACACATCCGTCCCGCCGTCGATCCGATACCCCAGCCGCACCCACGCCGCCTCGTCCTGGTAGCCCCCCGTCTCGTTCAGCTCCACCCGCCCCCCCAGCGTCAGCGAATAGACCAGGTCCAGGTTTGCCCCGTTGAAGTTCCCACCGGTGCCCCCGCTCCCGCTCCCGTTGTACCACGTCGCCCCGCTCCCCGTGTCCGCCGAGAACAGCGACCCCGACAAGCTCTCCGCCTGCGGAACCGTCACCGTCGCCGTGTAATTCTTGCTGTCATTGCTGTCATACACCGTCGCAAGGCCCCCGCTGTCCGTCCCCGCGAACCACACCGCCACCGAATGCGCCCCGCCCGACAGCGACAATCCGCTCCCCGCCGCCATGCTCCCCTCGTACCAGTTCACCCCGTCCGCGAACTCCGCAAACGACAGCGACAGGCTCTGGTCCGTCCCGCCATCCACCTTGTACCCCATCACCACCGTCGCCCCTTCGTCCCGCGCCCCACCCGTCTCGACCAGCCCCACGCGCGCCCCCAGCAGCGCCTCCGTCCCCACAAAAACCGTCGCCCCGTTGAACGCCGAGGCCGCATACCCCACCCCGTCCACCGTCACCGTCGCGTTTCCGATGCTCTCCGCCACCACCGCCTGCGCCGTATACTTGTAATTGTCGCCCCCATTCCCATCCCCCGCCAGCGTACACAGTTCGGGATAGTTCTTAATTGTCGCCTCCGGCATCGTCGATGTCAGCAGATAATACTCCACCGCCGTCCCATGGCTCTGCCCCGGAATCGTCGCCGTTACCGACCTCCTGCTCACCGTCGCCGCCACAAGCGCCGACGACCCCCATCCATCCGTCGTATATCTCACATACACCGTCTCTTGACTGCTCTTGTTCCCCGTCAGCGTCGCCCTCACCGTCACCGCCCCGGTCCCCGCCGTTGCGCTGTCATCCGAAACCGACCCAGCCACGAACCCCACCGGCGAACTCGCCGTCATCATCACCACCTGCTTCCAGGCGTTCACATCGAAACGGAATGTGTAATACCTTCCCGCTGTCGTCGTCAGCTGGACATTCCCTGCATCGTACTGCTGCACATTTCCAACCGTGTTGTTCGCCGTCATAGGGCTCGTCCCCGCCCCCGGACTCCACGACCAGTCCCCGTTGTCATACTTATACTCCTGCGTTCCCGCCCCGATTCCTGAGATCGTCTGATAGAACATCGTATCATTCCCCCCCGTCTTGAACGCATTATCCGCCGTCATTGGCGTGCCCGCCGCCCAGCCGTTGAACGTACCCCTCACATACACATCCCCTCTCGCCGCCGTGCCCCACCCTCCGACAACCACCCCGGCCGCCACGCAGCACACCGCCCCCATGCGCCCCGCCGCCCTGAAAATGCCCGCCATGTCCAACTTTTTCATGCTGACCTCATTCCTGCCGCGCCAGTCCGCCGCTCTCGGCCGGACCATGCCTGCAAAATTCTCTTCTCACGCGCGCGCATACGCGCCCGTACATCCCCAAATTACTACTCCTTCCCCCCCATTTCAATCCCCTTTTGCCCCCTGCGCCCCCTCCATCCCCCTCCTGATGGCTGGTCGTCGGCCAGCCTCCCCCCTCCCGCCCCCCCTCT
>JAEEGH010025773.1_pt1 | contig 11770 bp, 8 predicted proteins | sample 9134181 | NCBI WGS metagenome assembly JAEEGH01 (sample SAMN16246544, study PRJNA631951) | gut metagenome | biome: gut microbiome; feature: rumen; material: DP-attached | host: Bos | place: Iran: Karaj | collected 2018-10 | reverse complement strand
CTTGAAAGGGCCGCTGGTCAGGGTTTCCTGACCGACGCCGCGGGTGGCGGCCAGCTTGCGCAGCTGCATGATGTCCATGCGCACGCCGATGGGGCCCGTGACCGTCGAGCCGGAGGCGAAGACGCGCTCGCCCGCCATGCTCACCATGAGGCCGCCCGAGGCCGCGGCCGAGCCCATGGAGACGGCAAGAGGCTTCTTCTTGCCGAGCGCCTTCAGGGCCATATAAAGCTCGTTGGAGGCCGCCGCGCCTCCGCCGGGGGAGTCGACGCGCAGAAGCACGCCCTTCACCTTGTCGCTCTCGGAGATGGTCTTGATCCACCTGAGCAGCTTCATGTTGTCGCTGATGACGCCGTTGACGCTGATCAGGGCGATGCTCTCCTCGCTGGGCGCGCCGCTGTCTTCCGATGCGACCGCGCAGACGCAGACGAAGACGATCAGGGCAAGGGCCCAGCACAGCCAGAAGACGAAGGGATGGCGCTTGCGGAAGGGCGGCTTGAAGAGCGACTTCCAGACGTGCTCGGGAATCTGGGCCACGGGGCAGCCCGTGCAGCCCTGCGGGTAGGACGCGACTGGCCCCTGGCCCTGGGCAAATCCCTGGTACTGGTACTGGCTCTGCGACATGGCGACCTCCTCTGCGCCCCGGGGCGCACGGCTGTTGTATCGAACGGCGTATCTTCTATAATAGGCACATGCATACGCAAGACTCAACACCTGCGGTCCGCTTGGCCTGCACGGCCCAGGGCCAGGTCCAGGGCGTCGGCTTTCGGCCCACCGTCTACAGGATAGCCCGCGGCCTCGGGCTCACGGGCCATGTGGGCAACACCTCCGACGGCGTCGTCATCGAGATCCAGGGCGCCCCCGAACGCGTCCGTGCCTTTCCCGAAGCCCTGAAGGCGGGCCTGCCCCCGCTTGCCGTGCTCACGGGGCTGGCCGTCAGGGAGATCGCGCCCGTTCAGGGCGAGCGGGAATTTGCCATCGCCGAAAGCCATGGCCGCAAAGGCCACAACGTGCTCATCAGTCCGGACGTCGGCATCTGCCCCGACTGCCTGCGCGACATGCGCGATCCGGCCAACCGGCGCTGGCGCTACCCTTTCACGAGCTGCACGAACTGCGGACCGCGCTACACCATCACGCGCGCCATTCCCTACGACAGGAAGACCACCTCCATGGCCTGCTTCCCGCTCTGCCCGGACTGCGCCAGGGAGTACCGGGATCCGATGGACCGGCGCTTCGACGCCCAGCCCATAGCCTGTCCGGCCTGCGGCCCTCGCCTGTGGCTTGTAGAGCCCCACGACGGGAAGCTTCCTGCAGAAACGGAGCCTGCGCCTGCGAACATGCAGCAGGCCCTGGCCAGAACGGCCAACGCCCTGGCTGGCGACAGGATCTGCGCCATCCGCGGCCTTGGCGGCTTCCAGCTGGCCTGCGACGCCAGAAGCGAAGCTGCCGTGCAGACCCTCAGGCAACGCAAGCTGCGCCCCCACAAGGCCTTTGCCCTCATGGCGGGAAGCCTCGAGGACATCAGGGACATCTGCCTTGTCTCTGTGGCCGAGGAAGCGCTCCTGACCTCCTCCGCCAGGCCCGTCGCAGTGCTGGCAAGGCGCCCCGGCCTTGCTCCGGCCGCCTTGGCTCCCTCCGTTGCGCCTGACACGGCTACCGTCGGCGTCATGCTCCCGACCACGCCCCTGCACGCGACGCTCTTCGACCTGCTCGGCGAGGAGATGCGCCGGCAGGGCCGGCGTCCGCCCCTGCTGGTCATGACCTCGGGCAACCTCTCAGGCGACCCCATCTGCCTCGGCAACCGGGAAGCGCTCTCCCGCCTGGCGGACATTGCCGACTGCTTCCTGCTCCACGACAGAGACATACTCTGCCGCGTGGACGACAGCGTGGCGGCCGTGCACGGGGAAGGCACGCCCTTCGAGCGCACCGTCCTCTTCCGGCGGGCCCGGGGCTACGTGCCCTCGCCGGCGCCCGTTCCAGGCGCCAGAGAGGGCGACTGCGTCTTCGGCGCCGGCGCAGGGCTCAAGGCCTGCTGCTGCTTCACGAGGGGCGCAGACGCCTTTGCCGGCCAGCACATCGGCGATCTGGAAAGCACGGCAGCCTCCGACTTCTACGAGGAGGCCGCAGGCCACCTCATGGAGCTGCTGGAAGTCGAGCCAGCCCTGTGCGTGGCGGACGACCATCCGGACTTCCCGTCGCGGCATTTCGCCAAGGCGCTTGCCATGAGCTGCGGCGCCCATTTCGAGAGTCTCCAGCACCACGCGGCCCACGCCTTCGGCGCGCTGGCGGAAAACGGCATGCTGGAGCCTTCCCTGGCGCTCGCCCTGGACGGCACGGGCCTTGGCACGGACGGCACGGTCTGGGGCGGCGAGCTCATGCTGGCAGACCTCGGCCAGACCTCCTGGCAACGCCTCGGCAGCCTCGAGCCCCTGCTTCTGCCCGGCGGCGACCAGGCGGCCAGGGAACCCTGGCGTATTGCCTTCGGCCTTGCCCTCGAGGCAGGCGACGACGCGGGCAAACGGCGCTGGCATGCCGAGCGCGGCCCTGCCGCCAGAGCCGTGCAGGAGATGGTCCAGCGCCGGATCAGCACGCCACTGGCCTCCAGCTGCGGCAGGCTCTTCGACGCGGCTGCAGCCGAGCTTGGCCTGTGCACGCCGACCAGCTACGAGGGTCAGGCGGCCATGCGCCTCGAGCAGGCCGCGCTGGCGAGTCCGCCCCTGCCTGCGGGAAGCGCCGGCGACCTTGCCTGCCAGGAACGGAACGGCTTGCTGACCCTGCCCTCGAAAGCGCTCTTTGGACTCCTGGCCCAACGCTTCCGGGAGGGCGCAGAGGCCGCCTTCTGCGCGCGGCTCTTCCACGAAGAGCTCGCCCGCCTGCTCTGCGAACTCTGCGTCATGGGACGGGAGCGCACGGGCCTTTCCAGCGTCGCCCTCGCCGGCGGCGTCATGCAGAACAGGCTCCTGGCCGGCCTGCTGACCGAAGGCCTTGCCAGGCGGGGCTTCCGCCTCTTCCTGAACAGGCTGCTTCCGCCAGGCGACGGCGGCATAGCCTACGGCCAGGCCTGCTGGGGAGCCCGCCTGCTGGCGCTCGGCAAGGCGCAGGGAGCCTGACGCGGCCGCCTGCCCTCCCGCCCTGCGGCGAAGCCGGATTTCAATGCATTGCGCGCCGGACAGGCAAGGCGTATCATCAAGCACTCAGCCACCTGTGGCCGAGGCCAAGGCTCCCCGGCGCCCTTGCCGGCACGGGGCCCCCTGACTCCCCCGAACAAGGAGACCTTATGAAAAAACTGCACCGCCTTCTCGCCCTCTGCTGCATGATCGCCGTGGGCTTCATGGCACAGACTGCCAGCGCGGCCCCCCAGCGAGGGGCCCGCAGCAACGACATCATTATGAACGAAACCGGCAGGGACGGTGGCACGCCTCCCGGCCAGACCTACCTGAACCCGCAGTTCCGCTACCAAGGCTCCGGCTCAAGCGACGGATCGCGTCTGCGCACCCAGCGCCTGCCCTTCAAGATGGCCGGCATGGCCGTGGGCGACTTCAACGGCGACCGCAAGAACGAGATCGCCATCATGACCGACCACGACATCGCCATCTACACCTGGTCCGGCAGGAACCAGCGCATGGAGGAGCTGGGCCGCGAGCGCGTCTCGTCGACCAACAACAACTTCATCCTGCGCACCATGGACATCAACCGCGACGGCGTCCTGGACCTCGTGGTCTGCACCTATGAAGAGGACAGCAACCGTCCCTACTCCTTCTTCTACACCTTCAAGGGCAACCGCTTCAGCCAGCTGGCCAAGCGCTGCCCCTACTTCGTCAGCGTCGCCAAGATCCCGCCCTACTTCACCCCCACTCTCGTCGGCCAGGGCTGGGACTCCGTCAACCTCTTCGCCCCTGGCGGCCCGCGCGTGATGGAGCGCGTCGGCGACAGCTACAAGCCCGGCACCAAGCTTGATCTGCCCAAGGGCACCACCTGCTTCAACTTCAACTGGCTGCCCGCAGGCCGCGAAAGCCGCACCGAACAGCTCGTCGTGCTGACGGAAGACGAACGCATCAAGCTCTATCAGGGCAAGAGCAACAGCCTTGTCCACACCACCATGGAGCGCTTCTCCGGGTCCGCCATCGGCATGGACCACTACAAGGGCATGCCCGGCATGGGCCTCGATAAGAACTACCAGCTGCCCAGCCGCTACTACGCCCCCATGAACCTCGTCACCGCCGACATCGGGCGCACCGGCGAGCCCGTTCTGCTGGTGAACAAGCCCGTCTCCACCGCCTCCCAGATCTTTGAGCGCTACCGCTACTTCCCCCAGGGCGAAATCCACGCCCTGTACTGGGACGGCGTCGGCCTCGCCCTGAAGTGGAAGACCCGCCGCATCCGCGGTTCCGTCGCCGCCGTCGACCTCGCCGACGTCAACAACGACGGCGTCCTTGACCTCGTTGTCGGTCTCAACACCTCCCCCGACCTCGGCATCGGCAGCCGCCAGTGCATGGTGACGGCCTACCCGCTCGACCTGTCCGCGACCAATCCCCGCACGCCTGCGGACATGAGCGACTTCGAGGTCAACCCCAACCGCTAAACCGCATTGCCTGGCCCTCCGGACACGGAGGGCCTTTCAATCTCATAAGGAGTAGCCTGTGCGCATCCTCGTTATCGGTTCAGGAGGGCGCGAGCACGCCCTGGTCTGGAAACTCAAGCAGAGCCCCCGCGTCACGGACATCATCGTGGCCCCCGGCAACGGCGGCATAGCCATGGAAGGCGTGCGCTGCATCGATGTCGACGTCAGCGACATCCTTGGCCTCGCCAAGCTAGCCCGCAGCGAAAAGGTCGACCTCGTCGTGCCCGGCCCCGAGCTTCCCCTGACGCTCGGCATCACCAACGCCATGACGGCCGCAGGCGTGCCCTGCTTTGGTCCCGACCGCTACTGCGCCCAGCTGGAAGGCAGCAAGTACTTTGCCAAGGATCTCATGGGCCGGGCCGGCGTGCCCACGGCGGCCTGCGCCGTCTTCGAAGACGCGGCGGCCGCCAAGGCCTTCGTGCAGAAGCGCGGCGCCCCCCTCGTCGTCAAAGCCGACGGCCTTGCGGCCGGCAAGGGCGTCATCGTAGCCCAGACCACCCAGGAAGCCCTCGACGCCGTCAGCGAGATCATGGAAAAACACGCCTTCGGCGAAGCCGGCAGCAAAATCGTCATCGAAGAGTGCCTTGTGGGCGAGGAAGCCTCCCTGCTCTGCTTCTGCGACGGCAAGACCGCCGTGCCCCTGTCCTCTGCTCAGGACCACAAGGCTGCCTGGGACGGCGACAAGGGACCCAACACCGGCGGCATGGGTGCCTACACGCCCGCGCCCATACTGCCCGACGACAAGATCGAGGAGGCGACCGACCTGGTCATCCGCCCCGTGCTCGCCCAGCTGGCCAAGGAGGACCACCCCTTCACGGGCATACTTTACGCCGGTCTCATGATGACCGCGGACGGTCCCAAGGTACTCGAGTACAACGTGCGCTTCGGCGATCCCGAATGCCAGCCCCTGCTCATGCGCCTGCAAAGCGACCTCGTCGACATCATGGACGCCTGCATCAACGGCACCCTCGAACCCAGCCTCGTTGCCTTCAACCCCAAATCCGCGCTCGGCGTAGTCGTGGCCGCCGAAGGCTATCCCGGCAAGTACAGCAAGGGCATGCCCATCACCGGCACTGACAAGGCGGACGCTCTGGAGGACGTCAAGGTCTTCCATTCCGGCACCAGCCTTAAGGATGGCCAGCTCTGCTCCAGCGGTGGCCGCGTCCTGTGCGTGACCGCCCTCGGCGACGGCCTTGAAGCCGCCCAGAAGCTGGCCTACAAGGCCGTTGGCTGCATCGCCATGCCGAACAGCTACTGCCGCAACGACATCGGCCAGAAGGGCATTGCGCGCCTCAAGAAGGCCTAAGGAGGAAGCCGTGGCAAGCGTAGTTATTCTCATGGGCTCCAACTCCGACGAGGAGAAGGTTGCCCCCTGCGCCGAAATCCTCGGCAGGCTTGGCATCGACTTCTACCTGACCGTCACCTCGGCCCACCGCACGCCGGAGCGCACCGCCAGGATAGTCGCCGAGCAGGAGAAGGCCGGCGCCAAGGTCTTCATCTGTGCGGCCGGCATGGCAGCCCATCTGGCTGGCGCCGTAGCCGCGAGGACCGCCAGGCCCGTCATCGGCATCCCCATCTCCGGGACTGCCTTCGGAGGCCTGGACGCCCTGCTCTCCACCGTGCAGATGCCTCCGGGCTTCCCGGTTGCCACCGTGGCCTGCGACAAGGCCGGCGCCCGCAACGCGGCCTGGATGGCGGCCCAGATCCTTGCCCTCTCCGACGATGCCCTGCGCGCCCGCATCACTGCCGAACGGGCAAAGATGGCCGCAGACGTTGAAGCCGTGGGCAATGAAATGCTAAAGAAATACAGCTAGACGCCAGCAGGCTCCGCACGCCGCGAAGCGGAGCCTGCTGGCGTCCTGCCTCCGAACAAGCAATGCCTCTCTTGCGCCAGCCGGCGATTAGCCGGCTGGCATCTCAATCAATCTCAATCAGGTAAGCCATTATGCACGCACGCACACCTCTTCTTGCCCTGCTGCTGGCGTCCTGCACCGCCCTGCCGGCTCACGCGCTCGACGTCCACATCGCCAACACCTCGAAATCCGAAATCCTCTCCGTGTTTCTAGCCGGGCTGACAGACGACGGCCACAAGATGAGCATGCTCAACTTCATGCAGTCTCGCCCCGGCGAAACCGTCGACTGCGGCAACGAAACGCTCAAGGAGATCCAGACGATTGCGCTTGACTATGGACGCGGACGCATCGTCCTCAAGGACCCCGCTCCCCTCAAGGACAAGAACGAGCTCAAGCTGGTCCTCTCCTTTGACGAGCAGGGAAAGCCTGAGCTGGCCGTGGAGGGCGGAGAGAAGCTTGCCATCGACGTTACCGACCTGCGCTTTGCCCAAGACGCGCCCGGCGCCGTCGACGTTGCCGAACTTGCCAAGGCCGCGACCCGGGGCGACGTGCACCAGCTTGCCAAGGACACGCCAGGCGTCTTTGACGACCCGGTGACGGGCGAATGCATCCTGCCCGTGCGCGCCGGCGGCGCCGTCTGGACGGGCGTTGTCAGCTTCGCCTTCGGCAAAAGCGAGGATCGCGCCGTTGCGCGCCTCAGGCTCATGCAGGAAATCGGCGACAACGGTCTGGACAAGCTGGAGAACGTGTTTGAAGCGCTCATGGGGGGCATGAATCTGCACCCCATATCCCTGCGCGCCGACCCCACGGTGCTGGCCTTCTGCGGTCCGGGCACCTCCCGTGCCCTGGAGACGGACGTTGCCCGCGTACGCTTTGCCGAAATGGCCTCGGACAAGGGCCTCTTCAGCGATCCTCAAAAGCCGGCCTCGATGCAGGGGCTGCTTGTCGGAGAGAAGGCCTATGCCCAGTGCGTCAAGGATTCGGGCAAGAAGGACGCCAAGGCCGGCGAGGCCAAGAGCGACGAAGCCAAGGCCGGCGAGGCCCAGCCGGCGCCGGCCGCAGCTGAGGCGCAGCAGGAAAAGGAGCCCGGAGCCCTCGTGCGGCGCACCAATGCCAGCCTTGTCATTGTCGAGCTGCTCAAGGACAGTTCCAAGCAGATTAAGCAGGAGATGGAGAACCAGGGCGCCGGCAATCCGTCCTAGGATCCATCGCAGACGTCAAGCCAGCCTTCGCCAAGGAAAGGCTGGCCCAGCCCCTGTCCATCGCCATGCCGTCTTCCCTGCCATCGCAACGGGAAGGCTCTTCGCGTACGCTCTTCTGCACGGTTCTCAAAGCAGAATGCCCTTCCAGACGGCTCAACGGCTGGCGATTCCAGACAGCTTTTCCCCAGGCATCAGCCGGGGCTCGCCAGGCTTGTCCAGCCTGGCGAGCCGCAGCGCTGAACGCCATAGCATAACCTCGGCGTCATCCGAGCAGGTTCCGCCACATCCATCACGGCCCAGCGACTGGCGAACTGGTGTTTTTCGGACGGCACTGCCACCAAGCGTTGGGGCGGGTGCCCCCAGAGCAAGGCGCTGAGCTGGGACCCGGCAGCGGGACACAATGAAAGAGGCCTGCGATTTCTCGCAGGCCTCTGAAATTTCTGGTGGAGCTGAAGAGAATTGAACTCTTGGCCTCTTGAATGCCATTCAAGCGCTCTCCCAACTGAGCTACAACCCCAATCGACAGAAAGAGCTTCTACGCTTGTCGGGCGTTCCTGTCAACGTTTTTTTGGCAAAATTTATTCGTCGGCCAGTTCGGCGAGGACGTCGCCCACCTTGGCCACGGCCATCTTGAGCGTCTCGTCGCTGACAGCGTAGGAGAATCGGATGCAACTGTCGTCGCCAAAGGCCACGCCAGGGGTAAGGGCCACATGGATCTTGTCAAGCAGGTGCTGGCTCAGCTCCAAGGAGTTGTGCACGGTCTTGCGGTAGCAGTTGTGCACGTCCACGAAGAGGTAGAAGGCGCCGTCGGGATGAGGACAGACGGCGAACTTCCAGCCGTCGATGATCTCGAGGGCCATGTCGCGGCGACGCTGGAAGGCGGCGCGCATGGTGGCGACGCAGTCCATGGGGCCGGTGAGGGCGGCCAAGGCGGCCTTCTGGGTGATGGAGCAGATATTGGAGGTGCACTGGCCCTGCAGGGTGGAGCACTTCTTGATGATCTCCTTGTGGGAGATCAGGTAGCCGCAGCGCCAGCCGGTCATGGCAAAGCTCTTGGACACGCCGCAGAGTATGCTCACCTGCTCGGGGTACTTGGCGACCCAGGGGCTGACGCTGGCCATCTCGGCGGGTTCGAAGACGAGCTGGTCGTACATTTCGTCGGCCAGGACCAGAATGCCGGCCTCGATGGCCACCTTCATGATGCCCTCGAGCTCTTCGGCCGTGTACACGGCGCCGGTAGGATTGGAGGGCGAGTTGAGGATGAGGAGCTTGGTGCGGGGGGTGATGGCCTCGCGGATCTGCTCGGCAGTCACCTTGAACTTCGCCTCGGCGCCGGCCTTGACGAAGACCGGAACGCCTTCGGCAAGCTTGACCATGTCGGGGTAGCTCACCCAGTAGGGAGCGGGAATGATGACCTCGTCGCCGGGATTCACGACCGTCATGATGTAGTTGTAGAGGGCGTGCTTGCCGCCAGCGCCGATGATGACGTTGGCGGGCTCGATGCTCAGGTCGTACTGGTTCTGGTAGTAGCCGCAGACGGCCTTGCGCAGCTCCATGATGCCGGGCACGGCGGTGTAGCGGCAGAAGTTGCTGTCAATGGCCTGCTTGGCGGCCTCGCAGATGTGCTTGGGCGTGGGGAAGTCGGGTTCGCCGACGGCCAAGCTCGTGACCATGACGCCTTGCTCTTTGAGCTCAAGAGCCTTAGCGTTCATGGCGAGCGTAAGCGACGGCTGAATGTTCATCAGGCGGTCGGAAATCTGCATGGTCTCGCTCCTCTCGGGGTGTTCCCGCTGTTTGGTGTATCTTGTCTGCTACCACCGGAAAAACGACTTGTAAATGAAGGATTCCCCTGCTTTCCCGTCCGGCGAAGGCCCTCTGCTTCCCTTTGAAGGCCCCTGCATAGCCGGCGCCTTTGTCAAGCGCGTCAAGCGCTTCAGCGTGGCCCTCGAGACCGGCGCGGAAACCATCTGGGTGCACAGCAACAACTCAGGCTCCATGCTGGGGCTCACGCGTCCCGGCACCCCGGTGCTCGCCTCCAGAGCCGCCAATCCCCAGCGCAAGCTTGCCTACACTCAGGAGGCCGTCTGGCTCGGCGAAACCGAAGGAGGCCGGCCCGTCGAGGGCAGGGGCTTCTGGACGGGCGTGAACACGAGCGTCCCCAACCGCATGCTCGAGGCTGCCTTTCTGGCCGGCAGGCTTCCCTTTGCCGAAGGCTGCGACCAGTTCGCCAGGGAGGTGAAGCGCGGGGCGAGCCGCCTCGACGCCTGCCTGTCCGGACCGGGCCTGCCTGCGCTCTGGGTGGAGTGCAAGAACGTCACCATGGTCGAAGACGGCGTGGCCTGCTTTCCAGACGCATCCACCGAACGGGGGCGCAAGCACCTCCTGGAGCTCATGGACATCGTCCGCCACGGCGGACGGGCCTGCATGTTCTATCTGGTCCAGCGCGCCGACGGCGGCTGCTTCGGTCCCGCGGACTTCATCGATCCCGAATACGCCAAGCTCTTCTACGAGGCCATGGCGCAGGGCGTGGAGATGCATGCGCGGCGGGCGCGCGTCTCCCCCGAAGGCATCCTGCTCCAGGGGGAAATCCCCGTGCTGAAGGCCCCCTGCCTGCGCGGCTGAACAAGAGACGTTCTTCTTGTCATCCCGCTGCATTTGGCATACCTCAAGAGTTGGCCTTTTCCTCGCCGAACGCCTGCGCTGAACGCTTGCGCAGAAGGTTTGCGCAGGAATGGCACATCCGCGAGAGAGGTCGTTGCCCCATGGACATGCAAAAACGTCGCTTCATTCCGCAGTATACCGATGAAGAGCTTCTGAAAATCCAGACCGAAGGCCTTCGCTGGACCATGCACCAGGCCGAAAGGTCGCCCCAGTACAAGGCGCTCTTCAAGGAGCACGGCGTGTGTGCCGACGACATCCGCACGCTGGACGACCTGCAGCGCCTGCCCTGCATCGATGCCGAAGACCTGCGCAGGGGCTATCCCTTCCCGCTGCTCTGCGTCCCCCAGGAAGAGGTGGTGCGCATCCACGCTTCGAGCGGCACGACCGGCAAGCGCAAGATCCTCTCCTACACCCAGAACGACGTCGACACCTTCTGCCAGCAGTTTGCCCGCTGCTACGAGCTGGCGGGCCTGACCACGAACGACATCATGCAGATCGCCGTCGGCTACGGCCTGTGGACCGCAGGCGCCGGCTTCCAGCGCGGCAGCGAGAAGTTCGGCATGCTCACCGTGCCCGTGGGCCCCGGCAACCTGCAGATCCATCTCCAGCTCCTCCAGGATCTGGGCTCGACCTGCTTCGGCGCCACCGCCTCCATGGCCCTGCTCATGGGCGAAGAGGTGGAGCGCGCAGGCCTTCGCGACAAGATCAAGCTGCGCAAGGTCATCTGCGGCTCCGAGACCGCCAGCGAGAAGATGCGCCAGGCCATCATCTCCAAGCTGGGCGTCGAGGACATCTTCGACATCGGCGGCATGACCGAGATGTACGGCCCCGGCACCGCCATCGACTGCTCCTGCCACACCGGCCTCCACTACTGGGCCGACCTCTTCATCATCGAAGTGCTCGATCCCAAGACCCTCAAGCCCGTTCCCGAAGGCGAGGTGGGCGAAATGGTGGTCACCACCCTCCGGAAGGAAGCCGTCCCGCTGGTGCGCTACCGCACCCACGATCTCGCGAGCCTCGTGCCCGGCAAGTGCCCCTGCGGGCTCAACATGCCGCGCCACAGCGCCATCCTCGGCCGCTCGGACGACATGATCATCTTCAGGGGCGTGAACATCTACCCCGGCCAGCTCAGCGAAGTCATCAACAAGTTCGAGGAGCTCGGCGGCGAGTACCAGGTGCTGCTCACCCGCGACGACGAGGCCAAAGACCACATGCTGCTCACCGTGGAACGCGGCCAGGGCTTTAGCAGCGACGTCGACACGGGCCTTGCCAAGCGCGTTGCCGACGAGCTGCGCACCTCGCTCTTTGCCCGCGTGGACGTGGCTGTCGTCGATCCGGCCACCCTGCCCCGCACCTTCAGCAAGTCCAAGCGCGTGGTCGACCAGCGGCAGGCCTAATGGCAAAAGGCGGCAAGTTTCCCAAGGCGCCCCCCGCTC
>JAEEGH010025769.1_pt1 | contig 11771 bp, 13 predicted proteins | sample 9134181 | NCBI WGS metagenome assembly JAEEGH01 (sample SAMN16246544, study PRJNA631951) | gut metagenome | biome: gut microbiome; feature: rumen; material: DP-attached | host: Bos | place: Iran: Karaj | collected 2018-10 | reverse complement strand
CATAGCAAATCTTACTCCAACGAACTGGTCAAGAGTGTAACGGAGCGGAGAATCCCTACCAACTTGTTCAAAATTACCAGTTTTGGGATTCAAATACATAGGCTGAACTTTTTCGTCCTTATAATGGAGACTGAACTTTAACTGCAAGGTGATAATTGCTTTATTATTGTCTCTTGCTTCAAAATCAAGCCCAAGTTTTTCCAGGGGGATTTCTTCATGAAAAGCAGGAAAATCGTCATTATAAACATTCATCGTCCATGGACTATATTTGTTTGTATGGTCTGCGGTTACAAGAAAAAACTTCCCCTCTTTTTTAGTAAGGGCGATAAAGGCATATTCACCTTCGAGGGCACAGAGGCCGGCATAATCACCTTCATTTATCTTGCTTGCATCCAGAATTACGCTGCCAAGGCATTGCTCGGTAAAAGTTCTCTGAGTCAAAGTATTGGCTGCCTGAACCGGATTTTTTACTATTTTATCTGTTTTTATTTCAAGCGTATTGTTTTCAATTTTTGCAAGTTCAGGATTATGCGTGTGATTCCACTGCCACAAGGGATGAAGTTTGTTCTTTTTATCTGTAAAATCAGATGTATATAGAGGAGAGTATTTATAATCAGGATTATTGTCCAAAACTTTTACAGTCTGCGGCGCAATTTGTTGTCCTATCGAATCTGTTTCTCCGAATACAGGAAAATCATCCTTAAAGGTCACTGGAACTAGAATCGGGATTCTTCCTAAAGCCCCATGATCCTGAAAAAGTATGCCATACCATTTGCCGTCATTCGCCTGAACAATTCCTCCCTGTGCAAGACCACTATTCCAGTTTCCTAAATCAGAATGCAGAACATCGCAGCCCTTGTAAGGGCCATCAATTTTATCAGCGACAAAACAAGCCTCTGTACGCATTTTATCCTTAGGCATGTGAATCAGAAAAATATAATATTTATTCTTGATTTTATAAAAATGGCTTCCTTCATAACCAAGATTGACCTTTTCCCTAACATCTTCAATTATGATTTTATCTATTCCACCTTCTTTAGGAGCAGACAAATCACTTTTCATTTCTGTCAGATGAATCTGTGTGTTTCCGTGGACAATAAAAACTCGTTCGTCATTTTCATCATCATCAAAAAGAATAGACATATCATGGTAAAAGCCTGCTATTTCAGATTTTTTCCAGGGCCCCTTTATATCTGCTGATGTAAATAAATAAGATTTTCCTGTATCGTTTGCCACAAAAGAAATATAAAAAAGTCCCTTATGATAGCGCAAAGAGGCTGCCCACATTCCTTTACCGTATACGCCCTTGTTATCCAGTAATCGCTGCTGGGGAGTTCTGTCTAAATCCTCATATACATAAGAGCAAAACTCCCAGTCTAAAAGATTATAAGAACGTAAAATTACGCAGCCGGGCATAAAATGCATAGTTGTACTTACCATGTAATAAGTATCATCTACTCGAATTACGTCTGGATCTGGATAATCACTAGGGATTATATTTGCACTTCCTCTTTTATATTTTCTTGTGGTAGACATAAGGCCTCAAAATAAAGAAACCGGCTGTAAATATCGGCCGGTTTCATAAAATTAAATATTATCCTATGTTATGCGTTCTTCTTTTTCATTGGGCGAACAAGGAAGAGACAGAGACACATTGCAATAGCGTAAAGAATTGTTGTTACAATAAGTACATTCTGATATCCAACAGGATTAGCCTGTACACCGTGAACATCAATAAACTCGCCTGTGTGTTTTACAATGTAAGAAGCCATCTGGTTTCCTGTTAATCCTGCAAAAGCCCAGGCAGAAAGTGTAATTCCGTGGATTGCAGAAATATTTCCCATTCCGTAATGGTCAGAAAGAAGGGTAGGAACATTAGAGAAGCCGCCACCGTAGCCTGCGTTTACAATGAAAATCAGGGCAAGTACAAAGATGATGAGGACTACATTTCCTGCACCGTTTGCAATTCCCTTTGTAAATAAAACTATCAGGGTAGAAACAATTGAAAGTGTAAAAATCATCTTGTAGATTGTGTTGCGGTCCTTCATCGTATCAGCCCAGGCAGAGAAGCCTAAACGTCCACCTGCGTTGAAAAGAGCAGAAATTGTAGAAATAAGACCTGCTGAAGCGCCAAGTCCTACGCATTTTACAATCATTTTTTCCTGAGAGATAATTGCAAGACCGCAGGTAATGTTGATATAGAACATAAGCCAGATTCCAATGTATGAAGTAATTGGTTCTGTTTTGAGGGTTGCAATAATTCCTTCTTCCTTTGATTTTTTCTGTGGTTCAACCCATCCTTCCGGTTTAGCAAGAATAAGGTGACCAACAAACATCATAACAAAGTAAACAGCAGCAAGAATATAGAACATTTTGTAAATACCAGTTGGTCCCATATTGTCCAGCATTCCCTGCATGATTGGAGAAGCAATTGCCTTTGCTGCACCAAAACCTGCAACTGCAAGACCTGTTGCTAATCCTTTTTTATCCTGAAACCAGAGCATGAGTGTCTTTACTGGAGAAAGATAACCTGTTCCCAGTCCAATGCCCATTATAAATCCATAGCTGATATAGATTCCTACAAGTGCAAGAACACTTGGATGACCTGCCTGTAAACATTTTCCGCCGTACCAGATAAAAAAGCCTGTTCCTGCCATACCAAGTGCAAAGGTGATAGTAGCAATCAGCGAAGATTTGTGGATGTTTTTTTCAACAAGTCCACCAAGAAAAGCTGCCGACATACCAAGAAAGAAAATTGCAAAACTGAAGGCCCATTCAACTGCACCTTTTGAAAAACCGATGTAGTTAGCAATCTCCTGACTAAAAATAGACCAGCAGTATACAGTACCGATACTGCAATGAAGAAGCAGAGCCGGAATTGCACCCCGAATCCACTTGTTTTGAATGTTTTTCATAATGATTCCTTATTTGAAATTTTATCATTTTATTATAATTCCAAATAAAATAATGTTCAATCGCATTAAATTAACTCTTGATTTTTTGTATTTTTCTAAGATAATATTTACTGATGTATTATATACTTTTATAAAAGCATCATAAGTGAGAAAGTTAATGGAAGATAAAAAGACACAAGAAGATAAGCTGCAATTAATCATCGGAATAGAACGACATCTCGGCGAAATTCAAGATATTGATGTTTTGCTTGAATGCATTTTGACTGAAACAAGAAAAATCGTAAATGCTGATGCCGGTTCAATTTATGTTGTTGAAGGTTCCAGAATCCGTATTAAATATGGTCAGAATGATACTCACTTAAAAGAACTTGCCCCTGGCGAAAAGCTTCCTTATACAAATTTCACTTTTGCAATGGATGAAAAGACTATCTGTGGATATGTCGCTTCAACCGGAATTCCTTTGAATATTAAAGATGCTTATAAAATCCCTGCATCTAAGCCTTATAAATTTGGTAAAAATACAGATCTTCTTACAGATTACAGAACAAAATCTATTTTTACATTTCCATTAAAAATGGCTAACGGCAAACTGCTGGGTGTTCTTCAGATTATAAACAAGCTTGATGAAAACGGAAACGTAACTTATTTTGATGAACAGGATGAACTGCTGATTACACATTTTGCAAACTCTGCTGTCCAGGCCTTATTGAATGCTTATGTTACAAGTAACATGGTTAAGCGTACCCTTAAAATGTCTGAATTTCGCGATCCAAAGGAAACCTTTTTTCACTGTGAACGTGTTTCCCTCTTTTCTCTGGAAATTTATGACCGCTGGGCCTTTAATCATAATATCCCTGAAGAAGAATTCCATAAATTCCGCGATAATTTAAAAATCGCTGCCAAATTCCACGATGTAGGTAAGGTTGGAATTTCTGACGTAATCTTAAAAAAACAGTTCCCTCGCTTTACTCCAGAAGAGAGAAGTATTATGCAGTGTCACACTTGTATTGGTGCTCAACTCTTTGATCCTCCAGAATCATTTTTGGATCAGATGTCTCTGGATATTGCCTTGCATCATCATGAACGCTGGGATGGTGGTGAGACCGGTTATCCTGGTGCAGTTAATCTTTCTGAATTTTCAATAAAAGATTTTTCTTTACCTCCATCAAAACCTATGAAAGGTAATGATATTCCTATTGCTGCAAGAATTGTTGCTGTTGCTGATGTTTTTGATGCTCTAAGTCATAAAAGATGCTATAAAGAATCCTGGACAATTGAAGATTCATTTGCAGAAATTCAAAATAGTGCTGGCTCTCAGTTTGATCCGGAAGTTGTACTTGCTTTTATGCAGATAAAAGACCGAATCTGTTCAATTTATATGGCTTATCCAGATAATGAAGAATAGCTAAACTGGATTTATTGAATAGATTTTTTTACAAGCTTTATAAAGATTTTATTTTCCCAGTTGATGAATGATTTTATCAAAACAATTTGCAAATTTTGCAAATTTCTCTTTGTTATAACCTTCGTTGTAATGCTGCACAAGTCCAATCTGCGCTAATTCAAAATCAAAATCACGTTCCGAAAGTAGCTCTCTAATATTTTCCGTAGAAAAAGTAGTTCCCCTGTCGTTTATACAGGTAATTTTTTTTGAAACAAGTTTATCTGCAAAAACAATATCACGGGTAATTACCAGGTCTGATTCCTCTGCGTGTTCCAAAATGTAATTATCTGCAGCATCTTTTTCAGCATCACACACAATCATATTAAATGGAAATTCGTTCTTAGAAGTAATCGTCTTATTTGCAACAAAATTAACTGTCAGCTTTTCTTTGGCTGCGTATTTTGTAACGTAATTTCTTACAAGAGTAGGGCAGGAATCTGCATCTATCCAGATAGTAAAATGCTTCAATTTATTTCCTGTAAAAATCTATAAAACCTTGTTGATTTTATCGATCATTGCAATCGTGCGTCTTTCTAATTCTTCACTATCCGTATTATTTTCCGGTGGAAGTGTCTGTCCGCTTTTTAATACTGCAACATTTGATTTTTCTTTATATAGTTCATCGCAGAGCATAATTCCGGCTAAAATAGATGTTTGAAGTGGTGTTTTTATTGATGGAATTTTTGAAACATCCTCTACAATTCGAGAATAATATCCCAAAAGCTTATTAAGATATTCTTCATCTTCGTTTGCCTGAACTGTAAATGATGTATCTAAAAGATTTATGTGTAGTTTACCCATTATATACCATTAAAAAATATCAAAGCCTAAACTATCCTGAGATTCATCTTCTTCAGAATCTTCAGCAATGTAGTCAGAAGGAACATTTTCGATTGTATCACTGGTATCATCGGCAACTTCTTCAACTGGCTCTTCTGTAAAGATAGGATTTGCAAGTGTTTTGGTAATGTTTGTATTTTCAGAGAAATTGTCAGCAAGAGGCGCCTGCATTTTTTGAGGCTGCTGAGATTGTGCTTCTGAAATAGAAATGTCTTGATTAACAGGTTCTTCAACCTGAGCTTCAACTTCCTCTTCTGCAAGAGGTTCTTTTTTTACAGATTCCATAGTATCAAAACTAGGAAGTGTAGAACCGGCTGCCTTTAATACTGAATTTTCAATAGAAGTCAACCGGTCTAAAGCTTTTCGTATGCCCAACTCGATCTTATTCTGGTCGGTCTCAAAACTAGAAAGCTGCTCCGATTTAGAAGAAAGCGCATTTGTGAGCTCTGAACATTTTTTGCGCAGAGCATCGTTTTCATCCTGTAACTGTCGAATCTTTTCAACAGCACTTTCTACCTTTTGTTCCAATAACAAAACTTGATCGAGTGAAATCATACATTATTCCTTATGCATTCAATGCTTTTTTAGCTGCTTCAACAACTGCTTTGAAAGCTGCTGGATCTTCAATAGCCATATTAGAGAGAGCCTTGCGGTTCAATTTAATACCTGCTTTGTTAATTCCGTCAATAAAGCGTGAATATGTAAGACCTTCTTCTCTAACTGCAGCGTTAATACGTGCAATCCAAAGAGAACGGAATTCATGTTTACGGTCTCTGCGGTCAACATAAGCATGGCTGAGAGCTTTAGTTACAGCATCTTTTGCTGGTTTGTAGTTTGATTTTCTGTCGCCTCTAAAACCTTTAGCAAGTTTTAAAATCTTTACACGGCGATTCTTTCTTTTTGTTCCGTCTATTGCTCTTGACATTTCATTCTCCTATCAACCATAAGGAAGCATCTGCTTTCTGATTTTCTTTGCGTCGGCTTCTGCTACGTATCCTGCAGCACGAAGATTTCTCTTTCTTTTTGGAGAACGTTTTGTCAAAATATGACGAAGGTTCTGCTTCTTGTGTTTTACTTTTCCACTGCCAGTTAAAGAATAACGTTTAGCAGCAGACTTCTTTGTCTTCATCTTAGGCATTTTCTAAACCTCTTATTTTGCGGCTTTTGCTGAGATTGTCATTGACATATTACGACCATCCATAGCGGCTGGTTTGTCAATGTTGTACGCCGAGGTAAGTCGCTTTAGCACCTCATTCAGGACGTCATATCCCAATTCTGTGTGAGCAAGTTCACGACCGCGGAAACGGATTGTTACTTTTACCTTGTCACCTTCATTAAGAAATTCCTGAATATGTTTGGCCTTCGTATCAAGGTCGCCAGAGCCAATCTTAGGCTGCATTCTGATTTCCTTGAGTTTCAATACCTTCTGATTTTTCTTGGAGTCTCGGAGCTTTTTCTCCTGTTCAAATCAGTATTTTCCGTAGTCCAGTATTTTACAAACCGGTGGATTTGCATTTGGCGAAACTTCAACAAGGTCAAGATCCTTGTCTTTTGCTATTTTAAGAGCCTCCAGTGTAGGAACTATTCCCAACTGATTTCCCTCGTCATCTATAAGACGCACCTCTCGCACACGGATATTTTCGTTTACCCGTTGTCCCTTATTGTTGTTCTGTACATGCGTGTTGTTAGCCAACTATCCTCCTAGTGTTGTAAACACTTTTAGTGTTTTTAAAACACATTAAACATATAGCGTGTTCTAGTATTATATCTTAAATTATAAAAGAATGTCTATAGAAAATATTTTAATTCAATGAATTGCCTATTGTTTTTATATTTACTACAATACTTTATGAATAAGGAATTATAATTTATGGCCGAGTTTATTTCAACTTTTATGACAGGATTTCAAGATGTTGTTGCTGCAGATTTGTCAGCACGCCTGGACGGAGTAAAAGTTATTAATGTTTATGACGGTCTGATTCACTATAAATATACCGGTAACTCCCGCGACCTGGAAAAAATTATATATTTTAATAATACATTTTTTGTCCTTAAAACCGCTGATTCAAAAAATCAAGGTTCAAAAAACTTTGATTTTAATTACCTTGTAAATACCCTTGCCCAGGAAAAAAAATATTACCTTATAAACAAAGGTTCTTTTCGTGTCCGCTTTATAAAAGAAAATCAATTTGAAAAAGTAGATAAAAAACTTGCAGCGAAAGCAGAAGAAATTGTTTTAAAAAACTCAAAGTTAAAGCTGGACCGTCTTTCTCCATCTACAGAAATCTGGTACTGTCTGCGTTCCGAAGGTTTTGCTTTTTGCGGACAGCTTATTTCTAAACGCGAATATACAGAAAAAAATCTCAATAAAGGCGAATTACGTCCGGAACTTGCTTACTTAATCTGTTCCTTTGCAAAAATCCCTCCACAAAGCCTTATTCTTGAGCCTTTTTGTGGTTACGGTTCAATTCCTGTTCAGCTTTCAAAACGTTTTAATTTTGCAAAACTTTTAGTAAGCGATATAGATTCAGAAAAAATAGAGCTTGTAAGTCAGAAAAAAGCCTTGCAAAAAGAAGCCATAAAAGTTTCCCTTCAAGATGCTCTTGTATTACCTCAAATAGAAAATAATTCCATAGATTTGATAATTTCAGATCCGCCCTGGGGCTTTTACGAAGATATTGGCGATATCTGTGATTTTTACAGAAATATGTTCAATTCTTTTCGCCGGGTTTTAAAGCAAGACGGAAAAATGGTTATTCTCACAGCCCGCACTGAAGAGTTAAAAAAAATCACCATTGAACAGAATATTTTAATTGAAGATTCTCTTCATACTCTGGTCAATGGTAAAAAAGCATCCTTATTCCGGCTCGCCTTTTATCGGGCAGTATAAATATACATAGGCATTGCTGCGTTATTTACTTTGTAAGCAGCTGTATTTTTAATGTTCATTCCCATAGTTTCAAGCAGCGATTCCATAAAGGTAGGTTTCTTTTCATATTTATAGGTCTTTACATTACAGTAATAATCACCAGTTGTTGCTACACTTAGATTTTCAATCATTTCATTCCAGTTGCTGATATTATCAATCAAACCCTTGGATAAAGCTTGTTTTGCAGTATATATTCTTCCATCCGCCAGCTTTCTTCCTTCTTCATACGAGAGTTTACGGCTTTCTACAACAATTCCCAAAAACTGTTCATAACATTCATCACAGATTGCCTGCATAATTTCCTGCTGTTCTTCAGTAAAAGGCTCGTTGATATTGCCCATGTTTTTGTTGTCGCCTGAATAAATGGTTGTTGATTCTATTCCAAGTGTTTCCAGCAATTCAGTCAAATCATAAACCTGACTAGAAATTACACCAATTGAACCTGTAAGGGTATTTCTGTTTGCATAGATTTTATTAGCGGCACAGGAAATATAATATCCACCAGAAGCCGCAATTGGTCCCATGTAAACGTAAATCTTTTTACCAGCTGATTTGTAATCAAGAAGGGAAAGATAAACTTCATCAGCTTCATAAACTCCGCCGCCTGGAGTATTGATGTAAAGTGCAATTGCGACATTGTTATCATCATATTTTAGATTATCAATTACAGATAAAAGCCACTTCTGGTTATAATAATTGTTTTTTTCTTCTATAATTCCTTCAATATAAACTGCTGCAATATAGTCCTTTTTGTTTTTCATTATTTTTTTTGCTTCATTTGCATAATGCAAAGAACTGCCGTTTGGATTTCCGTTATTTGAATAGTCTTTATTTTTTTCTCTTTGATTGTCAAAAATAGCAAGTGCAACTCCAAGTGCAATAAGAAGAATTATTATTATAAAAACTATTAGTCCTTTGTTGGTTTTCTTTTTCATTCTGTCAGGTCCTCCGGTTTGATAATTTCGTTTTCAAGTGCATTTTTCATTAATGCATGAAAAACATTTGTCATAGTCATTCTATAATATGGAGTTACAAATAAATCTACAAATCCAAAAGTAAGCATGGAAAGAATAAACCAGCCTGCAAAAGATAATAATGTTTTTGCAATTTCCCATTTATAGCCTTTTGTAATAAGAATGCTGATTGTCATTGCTTTTCTTGCAGTAAGTTCCGGATATTCAGCAACCAGATAAAACATCTGGGAGTAGGCGAGTGCTCTGATAAACATCGGAATAAGGCCGATTAACAGTACAAACAAAAGGACAAATGTATAAGCAGAAAATGAAAGATAATCTAACAAAGGATAAATAAGAAGCGTAAAAATTATGATGACAGGAATTGAAATCAAAGCCCACAAGAAAAGCCATAAAGTTTCCCATAAACCTGTTGAAATACCTTTTCTCCAGTTTGCAAGCCCATCTAGAAAATCAGAAAATGAAACTGGTTCCGGAGAGCGTGACATTTTCAAAAATACATTCAACGAGCCCATGATAAGAACAAATTGAATTAAAGACGACAGAATTGAAAGTATTATATTTATAAATGAACGCCCTGAGTCTGCCTGTGCTTTATTTATCATCACATCCATCATTTCCTGCATACTCATTCCAAGCATTTCCTGTATCTCCTGCGGAGAATAAGATGAATACATTCTTATGGTATCTGGCAGAGATAATATGTTTGCAATAATTATAGTAATAAAAGTTATTACTATAGGAATAGCCCATCTGTTCTTTAATTGTATTTTTGCAAAATCCTTATATTTTTTTCTATCGAACATTTTTACCCCCGGATAACTCGAATATCTGATGTAGAGAATCTTTATAAACTATATGATTATTTACTGCATAATTCAAGAATTGGGCAAAAAAAAAGTTGAAAAACCTCACACGTTTTCCAACTTTTCATTTATTAGTAAACAAATATCAGGGCTCACACAGATGCCTGGATGTCGAATCACCCGTATGGCTGCCTTATACCCTTATTATCGGGCATATTTTTTTCTGCTTTAGTAAATTTTGCAAAAAAGTGTTATTGACAGTTATCCTTTTTTTTTAGATTATAGTTGCTATAAAATTATGGAAACAGATAATATAAACAGAACATATTTGGAGAGCTTGTCTTTTTCAGATTTAAGCAAACTTGCAGATGAGTATGGAGTCGATGTTCCGGAAAATCTTGACCGACGTTTTTTAATTGCCGAATTACTTGATCTGGTTGAAGAGGTTAATATTTCCGGCGAAGATATGATTGTGTCAACCGACAAATCAATCGAAGATTCTGATTTGCTGCCTCAAAGTTACAATGAAACTCAGATTTCCTGTGTATTACGAAATCCAGCTTGGGCTTTTGTATTTTGGAATATCAGTGATAATGATAATTATTTGTTAAAAGGTTTGTCAGACTACACTTTGATGTTAAGAGTTTGTGCTTTACCTTCTGCTCTCGATTTTACCCCTGTTGAAGCCTTTGAAATAAATATAACTACAGATAGTCAGGAACAGTATATTCTTCTTCCTGCCGGAGAGCGTTTTATAAGACTCGAACTGGTTTATACTTCAGGTAATGTTCGAAAAGTTCTTGCTTTTTCACCTGTTGTAGAAATTCCTCAGGGAGCTAAGTTTATCAATGAACTTCAGCCTGGCAAACAGGAAGATTTTCCTGAAATTATTAAACTTTCGGGAATCAATACTGTCTTGATGGCACAGTACAAAAACCACAGACATTCATTTTCTTGAGAGAGGGTAATGCATCATGACAAAAAAAATAGCCTTTGTAATTAAGACAAGTCAGTCCTTTATACGACATTCACAATCAGATTTAAAGAACTACATGCCTCAATACAATTCTCTTTTTGAGGATTTGACCTATACTTATATTCCTTTATTGGAAATGGTAGAAAATCTCGAAAAAGAAAATATTGAATGCCGTTTTTCTCTGGTAATTTCTCCAGTTTTCTGTTCTCTTATGGATGATGAAAATGTTCAGAATCAGTATCTTACCTGGCTGGATAATAAAATGCAGTTGGGACAGAGTGAACTTGAACGCAACGCCGGCAATGAAGCTGTTCTGGAAATTATCAGAAACGATATAAAACAATTAAAGAAAGTAGAGCAGGTTTTTAAGGATGATTATAATATGCAGATTCTTCAGAAATTTGCAGAATATCATCAAAAAGGTTTTATAGAACTTATTGCAACCTGTGGTACAGATATTTTTATTCCTCATTATATGGATTTGCCGGAAGTTGTCTCTGCTCAAATTGAAACAGGTCTTCAGTCTTACAGACAGACTTTTGGCGTTTTTCCAGACGGATTCTGGCTTCCTGAATTGGGATATGCTTCTGGCGTAGAAAATCTTATCCGTGCTTACGGTTATTCCTATACAATTCTTGATGCAAGAAGTGTGCTTTTATCGGAAGAACTTCCTTCAACTGGATTGTTTTATCCTTTGAGGGCTTCTAATTCCCTGACCGTTTTTGTTGCAGAGCCAGAAACTAAAGAAATGATTTTTGGAGATTCAGGTTTTGCTTCAAATCCAGTTTATAGAAATGAAAATCATGATATCGGATTTGAACTTCCTTTAAAATCTCTTTCGCCGGTATTGCAGTCTGGAAGTGTCAGATATTCAACCGGATATAAAT
>JAEEGH010025767.1_pt1 | contig 11771 bp, 8 predicted proteins | sample 9134181 | NCBI WGS metagenome assembly JAEEGH01 (sample SAMN16246544, study PRJNA631951) | gut metagenome | biome: gut microbiome; feature: rumen; material: DP-attached | host: Bos | place: Iran: Karaj | collected 2018-10 | reverse complement strand
ACTGACTGAGAAAAAATGCACATGAAACAGCAATTTTTTATAAGGGAAGTTCTTTGCCAAGCTTTCTTTCAAGAAAGCGGGAAAGAGGGAGTACTTTTGGTACTTTTTTTGCGGGAGAAAAGTACGGAAAAAACAGTCTTTGCTCCTTTCTCTAAGGCAAGAGAAAGGAACCCAAAGAGAGCTAATACTTAAAAAGGCTTATAACCGCACTTTAGCAGAAAATTGCACCCAAAACAAATCCAAAAAATTAAAGTTCTTTGCCCCGCTTTCTGCGGGGAAAGCGGGAAAGCGGGAAAAACGCTTCCATTTAAAAACCCCGCCCGTGTTCTGCGGGCGGGGTTTTTATTATATGATTTTTATTCGTTCCGATACGCTTTTGCTTCAAGCTGCGGTTTATATATTCTGTTGAATCTTCTTCTTTGTATGATATACAAAATGTAAAATGCAACTATCGCTCCTACCCACGTTATCGGCCACGATATATAAAGAGCCTGCAAAGTATGATATTTGCGGAACACCGTCATTATCCACACGATTCTTATTCCGACGATGGAAAAGACGGCTATCACCATTGAAATGAACGTCTTTCCGGCACCTTTGAACACGTAGCTTATCGTATCCATTATTCCGCACAGAAAATACGTCGAGCCGATAATGGAGTTTCTTATAAGTCCGTACTTTACCGCTTCAAGGTTATTCGGCTGATATATTTTCAACAGCGGTTCGGCAAAAATTACCGCCGTTCCGCCGACAAGCACCCACACTGCAAGCACGAGCGCCGTTCCGTATCCGAGTATCTGTCCTATACGGTCATATTTTTTTGCGCCGTAATTCTGTGCAGTAAAATTGAGCGCAGTATTTGCGGTCGAATTCATTGCTGTATATATAAAGCCTTCTATATTCGACGCCGCTGAGTTGCCCGCGATAACGGCGATACTTTCAAACGAGTTTACCGACGCCTGTATGAGCACGTTTGACGCGGAAAACACGAGGCTTTGTACTCCGAGCGGTATACCGTTTGCAAATATCATTTTCATTTTATCTTTTGATATTTTGAGGTTTTTAAGCGAAACCTTTATCATATCGTCGGTCTTGAAAAGAAGTATTCCGCCGAGCACGGCGTTAATGACCGAACCTATTCCCGTCGCAAGTGCGACGCCCTCGACGGACATGTGAAACACCAGCACGAACAGAAGGTTCAGACCCACGTTTGCAATACCCGAAAAAACGAGTATCCAGAACGGTCTTTTGGTATCTCCGGCGGCTTTGAGTATGCCCGCCGCAAAATTATAAAACAGTGTAAACGGGAAAAATGCCATTACTATTTTGAGATAAAGCGCCGAAAGCTTTATTATATCCTCATGCGTGCCCATTATGCGAAGCAGGTCTTCGACGAAAATTATACCCATCGTGCTTACGAATATTCCGAATATTATCGATATGAGTATTCCCGTATGCACCGCTTCTGTTACGTTTTTGACGTCTCTTGCGCCGTAATACTGGCCGACGCATATACATCCGCCGATGGAAAGCCCGATAAAGAACGTTACGAACATGGCGTTGAGGGACGGCGTCGCTCCGACTGCGGCAAACGCCTTTTCTTCGGCAAACTGTCCTATTACGACGAGGTCCGCCGCATTATAAAGCAGCTGCAAAAGCCCGGTCAGAATAACGGGGATTGTATACACAATCATTTTTTTCATAAGCGGGCCGTTTATCATGTCAACGTTTTTGCTCTTCATCGGTAAACCCTTTCTGTTTCGTTTAAATAAATTATACTATCACAAACGACAAAAGTCAACCGAAAACGAGCATTTTTTTCGCGTTATTCCTTTTTTTCCGGGATACCTTTTTCCTTGAATTTTCTCTTTGTGGCATTCCCTCCCCTTATATGTCTTTCGGCTTTGTTTACGTCGAGTATTTCCCTTACCTTTCCGAAAAGATCCGCGTCTATTTTTTCAAGTCTCGTTACCATATCCTTATGAACGGTGGATTTACTGAGTCCGAACCTCTTTGCCGCGTTTCTTACCGTTGTTCTTCTTTCATTTATGTATTCGGCGACCCTTTGCGTTCTTTCGTTTATACTCTCCTTTTTATCAGTCAAAGTCATTTTATTTCCTCCGATACATTTTTATCGTCATTTGATTTATATTCCGCGTTTCAGTTTTTAATTACACGCGTTTTTTATAAAAATTGAATTATTTATTAAATTTTTAAAAAGCCCTTGAAATGCTTGAATTTTGTGATATAATATATAATGAGATGGGATTTTTGGCTTTTTTTGGAAGGTACCGATTTTTTTCCCGTTTTTATTCAATTTTTTATTATTCCGGAGGCATTTTTATGACTGAAAACAAATTTGTGAAAAACTGGGTTTCCGACATGGCGGAACTTACATCTCCCGACGCTGTGGTATGGATTACAGGCGACGAGGAACAGACGGAGAAACTCCGCAGGCAGGCTGTTGCCGGCGGTGAACTTATAAAACTCAACGAGGAGAAGCTCCCTAACTGCTATCTCCACAGAACAGCGATAAACGACGTCGCGCGCGTTGAGGACAGAACATTTATCGTTACGTCCGACCGCAAGGACGCGGGTCCCACGAACAACTGGATGGACCCGAAAGAATGCAAAGAAAAGCTGACGAAGCTGTTTCGCGGAAGCATGCGCGGAAGAACCATGTATGTTATCCCCTATTCGATGGGCGTACTCGGCTCCGATTTTTCAAAAATAGGAATTGAACTTACCGACTCGATATACGTCGTACTTAACATGCTCATTATGACGAGAGCCGGACAGAAATGCCTCGATCAGTTAGGAGACAGCGGTGAGTTCATAAAAGGTCTTCACTCGAAAGCAGATCTTGACGAGAGCAACAGATACATCGTTCATTTTCCCGAAGAAGACACTATCTGGTCGATAAACTCCGGTTACGGCGGAAACGTGCTTCTCGGCAAAAAGTGCTTTGCACTCAGAATCGCGTCGTATCTCGGCAGAAAAGAAGGCTGGATGGCTGAACACATGCTCATTCTCGGCGTTGAATATCCGAACGGTGAGACGAAATACATCTCCGCCGCTTTTCCGTCCGCATGCGGAAAAACAAATCTTGCAATGCTTATTCCGCCTGAAATATTCAAAAAACGCGGATACAAGGTTTGGTGCGTTGGCGACGACATCGCGTGGATAAGAATCGGAAAAGACGGCAGACTTTACGCCGTAAATCCCGAAAACGGTTTCTTCGGCGTTGCTCCCGGCACAAACGAACATTCCAATCCCAATGCGCTTGCTTCCGTTCAGCGCGACTCCATTTTCACGAACGTCGTTCACAACCTTGACGACAACACGGTTTGGTGGGAAGGTCTTAACGACAATCCTCCGAAAAACGCGATTGACTGGAAAGGCAACAAGTGGGATTACACAAAATATGACAAAAACGACAAGAGTACCTGCGGCGCTCATCCCAATTCGAGATTTACGGCTCCGGCAAAGAACTGTCCGTGCGTTTCGGATCAGTTTGACAGCGTAACCGGCGTTCCTCTCGAAGCTATCGTTTTCGGCGGCAGACGCGCGAAAACCGCGCCCCTCGTTTACGAGTCGCGTTCATGGCAGCACGGCACTTTCGTCGGCTCGATAATGGCGTCGGAAACCACCGCTGCGGCGGCGGGAAAAGTCGGCGTAGTTCGCCGCGACCCGATGGCAATGCTTCCTTTCTGCGGATACAACATGGGCGATTATTTCGCTCACTGGCTTGAAATGGGCAAAAAAACATCGAAAGCTCCTAAAATTTTCCACGTAAACTGGTTCAGAACAGATGAGAACGGACACTTCATCTGGCCGGGATTCGGCGACAATTTAAGAGTAGTTTTATGGATTCTCGACAGATGCGCCGGAAAAGCTGACGCGGTTGATTCTCCTATCGGTTTTCTTCCGAGGCCCGAAGACATCGACCTTGAAGGTCTTGACATCTCGTACGACACGATGAAAGATCTTCTTTCGGTCGACAAAGAAAGCTGGATAGAAGACCTTGACAGCATAAAGGCGTTTTACGCGAAAATCGGCGACACAATGCCGAAAGAGCTTCTCGATGAGCTCGATACGCTCGAAAAAAATCTCAAAAAATAATAAAAATGAACATAAAAAACGCAGGAACGGCAGTTCCCGCGTTTTTTCATAACTAAAGCCCTGCCTTTCGGCAGGGCTTTTTTCAAAGTCAATCAGTCAATTTTCGGAAGCTTTGCGGCATAAGATGCAAGTTCTTCATCTGTCGGGATATAGTCGTTCATTCTGCCTTCGTGATAGCTTTCATAAGCCGTCATATCAAAGTAACCGGTACCCGTAAGTCCGAACAGAATGGTCTTTTCCTCGCCCGTTTCCTTGCATTTAAGCGCTTCGTCTATCGCAGCGCGGATTGCGTGCGAGCTTTCGGGTGCGGGAAGGATTCCTTCGACTCTGGCAAATTCTTCCGCGGCCTCGAAAACTTTTGTCTGTTCAACCGCAACGGCTTCCATAAGACCGTCTGCATAAAGCTGTGAAAGCACGGGGCTCATGCCGTGGTATCTGAGGCCGCCGGCGTGGTTTGCGGAAGGAATGAAGTCGGAGCCGAGCGTATACATCTTTGCGAGCGGGCACACCATACCGGTATCGCAGAAGTCGTACGCGAATTTTCCTCTTGTAAAGCTCGGGCAGGATGCAGGTTCAACGGCGATAATGCGGTAATCCGCCTCGCCTCTTAATTTTTCGCCCATAAACGGCGCGATAAGGCCGCCGAGATTTGAACCGCCGCCGGCGCATCCGATGATTATGTCGGGCTTTACGTTATACTTATCAAGCGCGGCTTTTGCTTCAAGACCTATTACGGACTGATGAAGAAGTACCTGGTTTAAAACGGAGCCGAGAACGTATCTGTAATCGGGGTTCTTTACCGCAACTTCCACTGCTTCGGATATTGCGCAGCCGAGAGAGCCGGTCGTTCCCGGATGTTCGGCGTTTATTTTTCTGCCGATTTCCGTTTCCATTGACGGCGACGGTGTTACCGACGCACCGTATACTCTCATAACCTCGCGTCTGAACGGTTTCTGCTCGTAGCTTACCTTAACCATATATACTTTACAGTCAAGTCCGAGGTAAGAGCACGCCATTGAAAGCGCCGTTCCCCACTGGCCTGCGCCGGTCTCGGTAGTAACGCCCTTGAGACCCTGCTTTTTGGCATAATATGCCTGCGCTATTGCCGAATTGAGTTTATGCGAGCCGGACGTATTGTTTCCCTCAAATTTATAATAAATTTTTGCGGGCGTCTGAAGCTTTTCTTCAAGGCAATATGCGCGCACAAGCGGCGACGGGCGGTACATCTTATAGAAATCCTGAATTTCCTTCGGAATTTCTATAAAACGCGTTTCATTGTCAAGTTCCTGCGCTACGAGTTCCGAGCAGAATATGCCGCTCATTTCCTCTGCGGTAAGAGGTTTGTGCGTACCGGGGTTGAGAAGCGGCGCCGGCTTATTTTTCATGTCCGCGCGGACGTTATACCACTTCTGCGGGATTTCGCTTTCGCTAAGGTAAATTTTGTAAGGGATTTTCGTTTCAGCCATGGTTTTACTCCTGTCTTTCTTTTTTATTTTATGATAAAGACAGATATGCTGTCGCAAGCTTTCTCATATCCTCATCAATAATTTTTTTGTTTTTCAGGCGTTTTCCGATATTTTTTTGAGATTTTTAATAATATTCAGGTGCTGGGGGCAAATGCTCTCGCACTGTCCGCACTGTATACAGTCGCGCGCGTCGGCGTGCGTTTTTGCAAGTTCCTTATATCCTTTTATGAATTCATCCTTATTTTCATTTTGCTTAAATGAATTATAAAGCGAAAAATACTCGGGTATCGGTATTCCCGCAGGGCAGCCGTCCTTGCAGTAAGCGCAGCCGGTACATGGAATTTCGATATTGTTTTCCATCATTTTTACTGCAAGCTCGAGCGTATTTCTCTCCTCTTTTGTCAAAGGCTTGAAATCCGACATATATTCCGTATTATCGAGCACCTGCTTCATATTGCTCATGCCGCTGAGCACCATAAACACGTTTTCTAAACTTGCCGAAAATCTTATTGCCCAGGAAGCCGGCGACGCGTCGGGATTTATGGTTTTCAGCATTTTTTCGACGTTTTCGGGAACGTTTGCGAGTTTTCCGCCTTTTACGGGTTCCATTACCACGACTTTTTTGCCGTGTTTTACCGCCGTTTCATAGCATTTTCTTGACTGCACCCTCTCGCTCTCCCAGTCAAGATAATTTATCTGAAGTTGAACGAACTCGAATTCGGGGTGTTCGGTAAGCACCTTATCGAGAAATTCTGCGCTGTCGTGGAAGGAAAAGCCGATTTTCTTTACAAGTCCCTTTTCCTTTTTATCCTTTATCCAGTTGAAGCAGTCGAATTTATTGAACGTCTCGTAATGCGGAACTTCGATATCGTGTATGAGATAATAGTCGAAAAAATCCACGCCCGTCTTCTGAAGCTGGGTATTGAAAATCATATCCCTGTCTTCCTTGCTTTTCACAAAGCCTGCGTGAATTTTCGTCGCAAGCGTATACTTATCCCTCGGGTATCTCGACGTAAGCACTTCTTTTATCGCGTTTTCGCTCTGGAAGCCGCAGTACATCCAGGCGGTGTCGAAATAGGTAAAGCCTCTTTCGATAAAAGCGTCCACCATTTTTTTCGTCTGTTCGATATCAATACTTTGATTATTGTTCGGGTCCGTCAGGGGAAGTCTCATCATTCCAAATCCGAGTTTTTTTGCCGGTATCATAAAACAACTCCTTTTAAATCAAGTCAAGCGGACGCAGTGCGTCCGCTTTTTTGCTTCTATTTTTTAATATTAACCGTTTCGTATTTTATCGTGCCGTCCTCAAAAACCGCGGCAAGTTCAACCGACGCGATATCGGACACTTTTACGTCGGAAACGGTAACCGACCTTGTGATTTCAGCGATTCCGTCAACGGTAAAAAATACGTTGCCGTTTGTTTCTCTGAATCTCAAAACGTATTTTTTTACGCCTTTTTCGGCTTTATTGTTCCACAACGCTCTTATTCTGTTGGAATAAACACGCAGTTCAAGTCCCAATTTTGCCTGAGGCGTGCCGTCCGTCTCGTCAGTTTCGTCAGTTTCGTCAGTTTCGTCTTTACCGTTACCGGTTTCGTCATTATTATCTTCTTGGTTTCCGTTATTTTCGTCTTTTTCGTCCGTTTCGCCGTCATTTTCTTTATCCTCGGGCGCAAAAACCACGTTTGTTTTCAAAACCGTTTTTTCATCGTCGGAAAGCGAGGAATACACGTCGTTTTCAGAGTTTATGACTATTATTCCCTTGCTCCAGTCGGAAAGATGGGCGCATTCGTTTGCCGTGATGGGCGCAATATCCCCGTTTCCGAGTTCACCGTACTTTGCGTCCTTTAGTTTGAATAATACTTGCGCGATTTTACCTCCGTTTTCATCGGGGTTTACGGAGTCTATGTTCATCGTGGCGTACCAGCCGAAAAGAACGTATCCGGAGGAGGTATTTATAAAATCCGACGACTTATTTGCTTCGGTTGTAACGATGATATCTTTTGAAAGTGTTTTTACAACGCTTTGAATATAACTTTTTCCCGCTTCGTTTTTTTCGGGTATTACGTCGGGCAGTTTGTTTCCGCTTTCGTCGACAAGTTCAAGCTTTTCCGTGTTGTATTTTATCCCGAAATGACCTACTATGGCGTCTCCTTTGCTTACCGATATTTCCACCTTCACAAGCCCGGAATCGCTGTCCTGTGCAACGTTTACCGTATGTTCCGACGCGTCTGCGGCGAATACCGAAACCGACATCAAAAAAGAAAGCGCCAACACAAACAACATCTTTTTCATATTACACCCTCCGTTCTTATACTATTATAATACAATACTTTTCGCGTTTTTTCAATAGTTTTGTTATATTTTTTATAATCCGGAGCAAAATATATTTATTAAAAAGACTGATTCTTTTCAATCTACAAAAAGAAAGGTGATTTTATGAATCATAACGTCTGTTCGGTAATACTTGCCGGAGGCAAAGGCACGCGCCTTGCTCCGCTCACGCAGGACACCCCGAAACCCATGATTAACGTGCTCGGAAAGCCCGTCATAGAATACGTTTTCGACAGGCTTTGCAAGACGTCCGTTACAAAAGCGTACGTTACCACCATGTATCTGCCGTGGCAGATTGAAGCTATCGGACGCCGTTACAAAAATCTCGACATCACTTACGTCAGGGAGCAAAACCCACTCGGCACGGCGGGCGCCGTAAAAAACGCGCTTGCCGATTCACCCGCAGCCGACGCTTATATTATTCTCTCGGGCGACGGATTATTCGACTTTGATTTACAAAAAGCCATTGATTTTCATTTTGAAAAAAACGCCGACGTAACCATCGTTTCCTACAAAACCGAAAATCCGCTCTCTTACGGTGTAATTCTTTACGATTCCGAAGGAAAAATCAGCCGTTTTGCCGAAAAGCCGCCGTGGTCGCAGGTCGTTTCAGGCACGGTAAACACGGGGATTTATATCGTAAACAAGGATATTATCGACATTATCCCGAAAGACACGGAATTTGACTTCGCAAATCAGCTCTTTCCCCTGCTTCTCGCCGAAAAACGCGCGCTTTTCGCATACGAATCGCAAGGCACGTGGCATGACATCGGAAATCTCGACGAGTATTTCGCCGCGAACCGTTCGTGTCTTGACGGTGTTATCTCCGGCGTGCAAAACGACGGTTACACGCAAAAGGAGTTATCCGAAAAGGGCGTCGACGCCGACAGCCCGCTTTACGTTTCAAAAAACGCGATTATCGGCAAAAACGTCAAAATCGGCGCTTACAGCGTGATCGAAAGCGGAGCCGTCATTTCCGACGGCTGCGACATAAGCTGTTCGGTTATAGGCGAGCACACGTCGTGCGGAATGGGCTGCGGAATATACGGCGCGATTATCGGAAAAAAGGTTAAAATCGGTGAAAACTGCGTTATTTCCGAAGGCTGTGCAATCGGCGGAAACGCCGAGATAAACGACTGTGTGATTTTGCCGAAATATTCATTTATAAACAGCGCAGCTCATATAGATACCAAAGACTTTTTATCGAGAAAGGCTGTTTCGAAGGACAAAAACCTTTTCGGAAACAGTGGAATAGACTGTGACGGCAAAAAAAAGAGTCCCGAATTCTTAATGCGCGTCGGTTACAGCTGCGCCGAGGCGTTAAAAGCTATCAAAAAGGCGGGAAGCTCGCGAATAGGCGTTATGTGCGACGACAATCCGCAGTCTGACGGCATCGTGAGCGCAATTTTATGCGGTATACGTTCAGCCGGCATAAGAAGCTATAATTTCGGGCACGGGTTTGATTCAATGGCAAGGTTCGCCTCCTTAAGTTTCATCACCGACGTTGTGATTTTCGTGCACAGAAAGCCAAACGGAGATTACAATATAAAAATGTTTGACGAATTCGGGCTCCCCGTTTCCGACAAATACGAGCGTGAGACGGAACGTGTTTTTTTCGGTTCGGACGAATTATCCGTGCCCGAAAAATTCTATGCGACGGACAAATTCGACAATTTATGGACTCTTTATTACAGCGAGCTTGTCAAAAGCTGCCGCGCGCGCTGTAAGGACAGCGCGCTGTTCGGGTTTTCCTGCGCTTTTTCGCACACCGAGGAAATTTCCGCATTTTCGCCCGTGTACACCGCAATATGTGCGATAAGCGAGCTCGGAGGCAGGGTTATGAAAAGCGCGGAAAACGCGAAATTCGTTTTCGATATCGAAAACGACGGCGGCAGCGCGAAAGCCTCTTCCGAGGGCTACACCGCCGACGATTTTCATATAAACGCCCTGCTTATTGACCGCTTCATGGACGATTCCGACAGCTGTCTGTATATCCCATACACCGCGCCCGACGCATATAAAACCGTTGCCGAAAGGCGAAAGATACTGTATTCGGAATACGCGCAGAGCACGATGAGAGAACGGAGTCTGTCCCTTTCAAGAGAACAGATGTACCGCCAGCTGTGGCTGTGCGACGGAGTTTTCAAGATTTTAAATCTTGCGATTATTCTACACGAATCGCACTCGTCGCTCAAAGGTCTTACAAGCGCGCTTCCCGACTTTGAAATATATTCGGAAGACTTTGACGGCGGGACGGACAGGGCAAGCATAATGCAGAATCTTGCGAAAATGTCGGCAAATTCCGAATCGTTAGACGATTTTGCGGATAAAAACGCCGAACGCGAAGGCATAAGGCTCGTTATGGCAAACGGCAGCATAAAGGTCATTCCCGGGAAAATAAAGGGCTTTAAAATAATAAGCGAGGCGCGCAGCATAGAGGCGGCAAAGGAATTGTGCGAAAAAGCCGAGGGCTTTTTGAAATAAAAGGAAAAGCACGGGCGCGCCCGTGCTTTTTTTTAAAAAATAAAACGTTATAAGTTAAAAAGGTATTGACAATTTGAATTGCATTTGATATAATATTTTTCGGCGCAAGTTCGGCGCCTTACGGCGGAATAGCTCAGCTGGCTAGAGCATCCGGTTCATACCCGGCAGGTCGTTGGTTCAAATCCGACTTCCGCTACCATCGGCCCGTTGGTCAAGTGGTTAAGACACGGCCCTTTCACGGCTGTAACATGGGTTCGAATCCCGTACGGGTCACCATTACAATATTATCCGAACCGCTGATGTTCGTGATAACAAAAAAGATCCCGCAGTAAATACTGCGGGATCTTTTTGGAAATCTTTTTTATAAAAATATTTGTAAAAAGCCTTGACAAATAATTTTTTTTGGATATAATGTTATATGTTATATAACATAGAACAAAAAGGAGGTGAGGCGTAATTGAAAGCAAAAAAAGTTGATAAAACTGTTGAAAGGAATAAGAAAAAACTTGGCAAAAAAATATGTTTCTTACGAGGGAAAATGTCACAGCGCGAATTAGCAAAACAAATTAAACTGTCAAATTCAAATCTTAAGTATATAGAAGACGGAGTAAATGCACCGACTCATGAAGTTTATGAAAGTATAATAAAGGCTTTATCTCCATCCTCTAAAGAACGAAATGAAATGGATAAATTGTTTTCTTCAATACGAAAAACGCCTCCCCCTGATGTATGTAACATCATTATTAGAACAGAAGGAATGAATGACGTTATTAGACTCATTGACGGAATACCGCTTGATAATAAACAGCTTGAACAAGTCAAAACGCTATTCATGTCTTTCAAAGAAAAAGCAAAGGAGTAATGAAAAATGGCTGATAATAAATACGTTGATGTAATACTTGATAATAAAACCGTTGATGTAAGTAAAGAGGTTGGATTAGTCTGGTCTATAGCCAACTCTTTAAGAGGTGCTTATACATCTGACAAATATAAGGATGTCATTATTCCTATGGTGATTATCCGCCGCTTTGAATGTGCGCTTGAGGATAAAAAGGAAAAGGTGTGTGCGAAGTATAACGAAAACAAAGCTTATCCTTCGGCTATATTATGTCAGGTTTCAGGTTATCCATTTTATAATGTGAGCGGATTTGATTTAAAGAAACTGTTGAATGACAGTGATAATATTGCAGGAAACTTTAAGGAATATATAGAGGGTTTTTCGGCTAATATTCAGAAAATCCTTAAAAACCTTGAGTTCTCTAAACAAATTGAAAAAATGGATAAAAATAATCGGTTGTTTGGCGTTGTCAAAAAGTTTTCTGAACTTGATTTATATCCAAACAGCATTGATAGCATAAAAATGGGT
>JAEEGH010025765.1_pt1 | contig 11771 bp, 15 predicted proteins | sample 9134181 | NCBI WGS metagenome assembly JAEEGH01 (sample SAMN16246544, study PRJNA631951) | gut metagenome | biome: gut microbiome; feature: rumen; material: DP-attached | host: Bos | place: Iran: Karaj | collected 2018-10 | reverse complement strand
GGTCCTCAAGAACATGCCCTTCATACTTTATATGATCATTTACTACAACCCCGATGATATGGGAATTATTCTGCGCAAGAAGCGTTGCAGCCATGTTCGGAATATAACCCATTTCGCGGAGTTTCTCTTGAACCCGCCGCACAGTACCATCAGAGATTTTTTGGGTCTTACCATGTATTACATTGGACACCGTTGCAGTACTTAACCCCAATGCATCAGCCACATCAACTATCCTTACTTTATTTTCATCCCACATATTCTTCCTCACTCAATGGTATTCATCCATTTTCTGCTCTTGAACATGAATATTGAAATTATGAACCTTACCAGTTCTTCCTGTGACAGAATAAAATACACCCACACAATGGGCAGTTTGAATACAAGACCTGTCAAAAGAGCAAGCGGCACTCCGATCAGCCAAGTGCCAAGCATATCTATCATCATGATGTACTTTGTTCTGCCGCCACTGCGTATGATGCCTCCTCCAAGTATCATGTTCTGAACCTTTATCGGCATAAGTACTGCAAAAGCGGTTAGAAGAGCCAAGCCGATGGTTCTTACATCATCCGCCACGTTAAACAAATGCACATAAGGAGCTTTTAATACTATTATTGTTACTGACAGTATGATGCTGCCAGCGAAACCATACACGCATAGCTTTTTTGATTCCTGATATGCTTTATCATACTCCCTTTCACCAAGACGCTTTCCTACAAGTATTCCTGCAGCCTGGGCAATTCCGCTAAGTGCCCCAATAGTAAGTCCCTGAACCGAACCTGTAAGTGACATTCCGGCAAGTTCGTCTGTGCTCATATGACCATATACAAAGGTATTGATGCTCTGACCAAGAGACCACAGAAATTCATTTAATACAACAGGTATAAGCATGGACAGATACTGCCAGAATCTTTCTTTTCCCAGAGAAACCGAGAAGCCAATCCTGCCATACAGGGCAAAAAACATCACGGTGATCAGGACAGCACCTGCTATCTGGGAAATAACGCTGGCTAAGGCTGCGCCCCCGACTCCAAGCATCGGCATACCAAAGTTTCCGAATATCAGACAATAGTTGAGACCTGTATTAATTATCGCAGACATAAAACCCGCATATAATGGCCATGAGGATTTTCCTCTGCATCTTATGGCAACACCACAAATATTGCTTATACCAAGCGGAATGAATGTCCACCCTATTATTCCCAGATATGAGCTTCCTTCATTAATGACACTCACATCATCAGTAAACATCTTGATGAACTGTAAAGAAAACACCGTTGACAGAAAAAAGAACGCTATTCCTGTCAGTAGCATTACAAGAAAATTCACACAGATACTTCTTTCCTCAGTCTCCCTGTCATTTTTCCCAATATACTGGGATATCATGATTCCTGCTATAGTGCCTATTGCACCGACAACAAATGAATAGATAAATCCGGGCTTCCCTGCTATCTCTACTGCAGCTATACTCTTTTCCCCAAGCTGTCCCACCATTATCTGATCTATCATGGAAAAAGACGACTGGAGCATTGACTGAAGTGCGACCGGTATCGCTATACTTATTACCTTTTTTCCAAAAGACTCCTTCATAAAAACCCCCTTATCATTTGATTAAATGATAAGAGAAATATCCTATATTCACAATGGGTTAATCGCATAACCCTCATCAGCATAAAGCGTAAAGCATAAGTGCTTGCGTGTATAAATTTACAGCCTTAAGTACATCCTGTTGCTCAATATCCAATGTCCCTGCAATCATCTTTGTTTGTATTTCCACAGTTTTTTGAAGTGCCTGTAACCTGCGTTCGTTGAAAGCATATCCATTTAAAGTATACTGTTTAAGTACCGTGCTTGCCCATCGTCTGAAAGCTATACCTCTCTTTGAATTGACTCGATATCCAACAGAAAGTATCATATCAAGATTGTAAATCTTAGGTTTTCTTCCTCCGGAACTTTTATCGGAAAAACCGATAGAAGTTTCATCCAGCTCACCAGTATCGATAATATTATTTATATGTTCACTAAGAGTGGCTTGCTTAACGCCAAATAATTCACCCATTTGTTTCTGTGTCAGCCATACCGTTTCTAATTCCGGACTAATCTGTACCTCAATCTCTGTATTTCCGTCTGTAAATAAAACTATTTCATTCTTTGCCATTAACTTCCCCTCTCCCCTTCATCATCTTCTCATATTCAAGCTGATAAGCGATCAGCCTCGGAATATACTCCGGAGGAGTCCTGCGCCCTGCTTCCCAATCCTCTAAAGTACGAACCGGTATACCAGTGTGAATCGAAAACTCTTTTCTTGTTTCTCCCGTATTCTCCCTTAGTTGTTTAATTCTCTCCGCTATATCCATAATTGCACCTCCACGCAATGCGTCAAGTGAATTATATCATGCCTTTCCATCACTCGCAATGCGTGTTTTTATATGTAACCAAAAAGGGAGTCCACACTTGAACTCCCTTTTCCACATTCCTTATTCCCATTATCATAATCGCCTATTTGATCTTCGCTTACTTTCAAGTATTCCAATAGCGTCCATCCGCTTTTATTATGCGCTAACATAAACTCAAAATCCTTTATCCCAAGATATTCATTTTCTATTGAGAAGTCACAGGCTAGAAGATCATCAGCATTTATTGTAGCTCTGACTCCATTCTACTCACACGCCGAAACGGTATTCTCTTTCTTCCTTATCAGTTGGTACAAGCCCGAATTCCTGAATAACACGATCCGCAACTACATCAGGTGCCAGATTGGTATTGTCAATCTTTATATGGTTCTCAAAGCAAGTCTCGCCCACATCAGTGTTCAGCTTATGATTCTCAGCGTCATGCAGTAGATTAGCCCTACTCCATACAACATCTTTTTTAGATGCTTTTCTCTCCATACGATGTGGTGTCTCGTTTCTAGCCAACCGTTCTTCCAGAGTAGCACTTAATTCAACAAAATAGAATTGTCCTCCGGATTGTTCAAACATATTCTGTAGCGCTTCCAGATATTCGAGCTCTTCCGGCACATCAAAAGCACAGACATAGGTAAAAATCAGATCGACATCATGCTTTACTGCCAGTTCGAATGCCTTCTCCCTGAAAAAGCTGTTAAATTCCCTTTGTGCAGGAGTATCAAATCCAAAGATTCTATCTGACATTTCAATACTATCATGATTCATCATCATGTTGTACCTGAGCTTATCCCTAAGGCTCTCAGCCACAGTCATTTTCCCCACCGCCTGCGGTCCACATACTACTATTAGATTTGCCATTTGCCTTCCTCCTCACTCAAATATATTTGCCATTATAATCTCATCTCGGTATGTTCCGTCCTTTAGCTTGAAAGCTCTGGGATTCATCCCATATTCCCTGAATCCCATCTTCCTGTACATATGCCTTGCTCTGTCATTATCGCTGTAAACTCCCAGCTCTACCTGCTCAAAGCCATTCGCTTTCGCCTGCTCCAAAGCAATCTGCATCATAAAGCTTCCAAGCCCCATTCCGGTATACATCAGGCGAATGGACATTCCAAGATAGGCGCGGTGAAGGTACTTCATATGTGGTCTTATGAGTGTTACACCCAGATCCCCTATCAGCTCATCTCCAATATATGCGCTTACCATGAAGTCTCTGTCGCTATCTGCCATATGTCCAAGCATTTCCTCAACTCTCTCAAGGCTGAATTGGCCGTCTTCAGGTTCCCTCGCCATGAAATGCGTCTCAGCCGAAACTGCTTCCCTGTGAAGCTTTACCTTCATAGCATCCTCCGGGCCTGCGCTCTTAATGGTAACCTCTCGCCCATCCGGTAATAGATATTTCTGCTCCTTTATTCTCATAGCCACCTCCTAAATATTTTTGATGATATATAAAAAGCCCCATCAAACTATTGCTTGATGAGGCTCTGAAAACCATATCAGTTATATAGCACTATCTATGCCTTACAAATAACCTTAACCTCATCACACATATCAAAAGCAAACCCCTGAATCATATTCACGGATGTATTATTGACCATATATGTAGTGACGAGATTAACTCTTGCCATAATGTCCCTCTTTCTGAAAATTATTAGTTGTAAGTATAATTGACAGAAAACTTGCTGTCAACCGGAACTTCCTGCTTTCATAATCAACAGAGTTGTAGATTTCTACATTTTTAGCGATTACAAAAAACACCCCAGGACAGATGTCCATATTCCGCGATGCCATTCGCAGACACTTCGTGTCTTGCTCATGTCGCGCTGTCGCGCTATGAATACGAAAAAGGGATTGCTCCCCAGCAAGTAAACTTGCGGAAGCAATCCCTTTTTGTATTCGCATCGCTTGTAGAAACGCGCAGATTATCTCTTTGAGAACTGTGGAGCACGACGAGCTTTCTTCAAACCGTACTTCTTTCTTTCCTTCATACGAGGGTCTCTTGTGAGGTATCCGGCCTTCTTAAGTGTAGGTCTGTACTCATCTGAGTCTGCCTGAAGGAGAGCTCTTGAGATGCCGTGTCTGATAGCACCGGCCTGGCCTGTTGTGCCGCCGCCTCTTACTGTTACAACAACGTCGAACTTGTCTGTTGTCTCAGTAGCTACAAGGGGCTGACGAACGATAACCTTAAGGGTCTCAAGACCGAAATAGTCGTCGATGTTTCTCTTGTTGATTGTTATATTTCCCTTACCAGCTGTAAGATATACTCTGGCGATTGACTTTTTTCTTCTACCTGTTCCGTAGTAACTTGCTGACTTTGCCATTTCTCAATTCTCCTCTCAGATTAAAATGTTAAAACTTCAGGTTTCTGAGCTGCATGTGGATGCTCGCTGCCTGCGTAAACATGAAGCTTGCCATACATCTCTCTTCCAAGTGATCCCTTAGGAAGCATTCCCTTTACAGCATGCTCAACAACTCTCTCAGGGTGATCCTGAAGCATCTGACGAAGTGAGAACTCCTTGTGATGTCCTACATACTCTGTGTGGTGCCAATACATCTTCTGATCCAGCTTCTTACCTGAAACCTTGATCTTCTCTGCATTGATAACGATCACATAGTCACCTGTGTCAATGTTAGGTGTGTAGATAGGCTTGTTCTTACCTCTGAGAACGTTTGCTACGTTTGAAGCAAGACGTCCAAGTGTCATATCAGTAGCATCAACTACATACCACTTTTTCTCAACTGTAGTTGCACTGGGCATAAAAGTTTTCATTAGTGTTTCCTCCATTACAAATTAGAACAATTACTAAATTGCTGACCTGCATGGACCCTTCACCTGATCTGTGCAGTATATATGAACATATTGAAGCTTACCGGGACATCAATATGTCATTTACATGTTTGCGGGCATAGTTATAGTATTAACTTTGTCACACAGTAAGATATTATATGACTATCATCCCTTATTTGTCAATGATTTTTAGCTCATTTCCAAGGAATTTATAATTCATGAGGAAAAGACCTTCAGGAGGTGCCGTTGGGCCTGCTGCCGATCTGTCTTTTGCTGCGATCATCTTCTCTACATCCTCCGGCTCGCCCTTGCCTCTCCCTATCTGCACAAGGGTTCCAGCGATGATTCTGACCATGTTGTAAAGAAAACCGTTGCCAGTCACAGATATTGTTACCAGATCGCCATCTCTTTTCACCGTGACGTCCTTAATTATGCGGACATGGGAAAGAGCCTGCGACTCAACGTTACAAAAACTGGTAAAATCGTGTTCTCCGATCAGATATTCTGCCGCCCTCTGCATACGCTCTTCATCCAGTGGCATACTGAAATGATAGGTGTAGAGCCTCATTGTGGGCACAGGCGTTTTCGTATTAAGAACCCTGTATTCATAGGTCTTTTCCGTCTCACAGTGCCTGGGATGGAAATCGGGAGCAACCTCCGCAGAAGATACAATCCTGATATCGTCCGGCAGCACATGGTTCAGCGCATACGAGAACCTGTCGCCGGGAATCGTCGAGTCCGTGTCAAACACGGCCACATTGCCATATGCATGGACTCCTGCATCCGTCCTGCTGGCGCCGATAACCTGGAGCTCTTCGCCCGTAACCGCCTTTATGGCGCGGTTCAGCATCTCTTCAATTGTATTGTGGGTGCTCTTTTGCAGCGCCCAGCCGTTGTACGCGGTCCCATCGTAGGAGACCACCAGCATAATACGACTCATATATCAAACTCCGTTTTCCTTATACAAAGAAAACACGTCCCAGTAGAATAATCAAAACAAAATAAACAGCTATGATCAGATAGCTTATAGCGTCGCGCTTCTTGTATATGAGAGGCTTCATTTTGGTCCTTCCCTCGCCGCCTCTGTAACATCTGGCCTCCATGGCCATAGCAAGATCATTTGCCCTTCTGAATGCGGATACAAACAGCGGAACCAGAAGCGGGATAAGGCTCTTTGCCCTGCTCATCAGTGACCCGCTCTCAAAGTCAGCTCCTCTGGCCATCTGAGCCTTCATGATCTTGTCGGTCTCCTCCATGAGAATAGGTATGAACCTGAGCGCGATAGACATCATCATCGCTATCTCATGCACAGGAACCCTTATCTTTTTAAGAGGTTTTAAAAGATCTTCAAGACCATCTGTAAGGTTGTTAGGCGTGGTGGTCAGTGTCATCAGGGAAGATCCTGTGATCAGGAACACAAGCCTGATGCCCATCATTGCAGCTAATCTGATACCCTCTTTTGTAATCTGAAACTTCCAGAAGGTCACCACCGGAATACCCGGTGTCAGAAACAGGTTAAACACCATGGTGATTATCAGCAGGAAAAAGATTGTCTTCATTCCCCTAAAGATAAACCTTGGCGGCACTTTTGAAAGCCGGATGCACAGTGCAAGGAACAGTCCCGCAATTATATAGGCTATGAAGTTTTTCGCTAAAAACAGGGATATTATGAAGGAAAAAGTGGCCACTATCTTGACCCTCGGGTCCAGTCTGTGGATCACGGATTCCGCTCTGTAATATTGCCCCAGTGTAATGTCTCTTAACATCTTCCCAAAGCCTTTAAGATCTCATTTTTTGCTTCTTCAAGGGTGGTGGCGTCAGTATCCACATCAAAGCCTGCCTCCCTCAGTTCTCTCATGCAGTAGGTGACCTGCGGTACAGCAAGGCCCATTTCCTCCAGTTCCTCCACATGCCTGAAGACTTCCTTCGGCTCTCCGTCAAGAGCCACCCGTCCCTTGTTCATCACGATAATGCGCTCGACATAGTCGGCCACATCTTCCATGCTGTGACTGACAAGAATGATGGTGATTCCGATCTTTTTGTGGAGGTCACTGATCAGGTTAAGGATATCCTCTCTTCCCTTGGGATCCAGTCCTGCAGTGGGCTCATCCAGAATCATTACTTCCGGTTTCATGGCCAGCACGCCAGCGATCGCAACCCTTCTCTTCTGTCCTCCCGAAAGATCAAAGGGCGACTGGTAAAAATATTCGTCCTCAAGCCCCACCTGTTTCAGGGCTTCGTAGGCCCTAAGCTCCACATCTTTCTGCGGAAGGCCAAGGTTTTTGGGCCCAAAACACACGTCCTTAAAGCAGTCAGTCTCAAAGAGCTGGTGCTCGGGATACTGAAAAACCAGTCCCACTCTGGCCCTGAGATTCTTCTTGTTGTAGCCCTGCTCATTGATGTCCTCGTTGTTAAAAAAGATCCTACCGCCCGAAGGTCTGATCAGGCCGTTCATATGCTGTATAAGCGTAGACTTTCCCGACCCCGTGTGGCCGATAAGCCCGATGAACTGCCCATCGGGAATCTGAAGACTGACATCGATCAGAGCAGCGTTTGCCATTGCTGTGTCTTCATCATATATGTAATTGACATGATCCAGGATTATCGACATTTCTTCAGAGCCTCCACCAGCTCTTTTCTCGTAAGGACTGCCTCCGGCAGGGGCACTCCGCATTTTCTGAGTTCATAGGCAAGAAGGGTCACCTGAGGAACTCCAAGCCTAAGCTCTTTGAGCCTTTCGACCTGGGTAAAGATCTCCCTGGGGGTACCTTCCATGACAATTTTTCCCCTGTCCATGACAAAGACCTTGTCCGCATCCACCACTTCCTCCATGTAATGGGTTATGAGAATGATGGTGATGCCCTCCACCTGGTTCAGCGCCCTTGCAGCCCTGATTACCTCTCTGCGCCCGTTGGGGTCAAGCATGGCAGTAGGCTCGTCCATGATGATGCACTTGGGGTGCATTGCAATGACGCCGGCAATGGACACCCTCTGCTTCTGACCACCCGAGAGATGATTGGGCGAAGCCTTCCTGTACTTATCCATTCTGACCGCCTTCAGCGACTCATCCACCCTCTCCCAGATCTCATCAGTGGGAACGCCCATATTCTCCGGGCCAAAGCCCACATCCTCCTCCACAACCTGACCGATTATCTGGTTGTCGGGATTCTGGAAGATCATACCGGCTTCCTGCCTGATGTCCCAGAGGTACTCGTCGTTTTCCGTCGACATTCCGTCCACATGAACCTCGCCCTCTGTCGGGTACAAAAGCGCATTGAAGTGCTTGGCAAGTGTGGACTTCCCTGAGCCGTTGTGGCCCAGAATGGCAATAAACTGCCCTGGCTCCACCGTAAGGTCAACGCCGTCCACAGCCCTCGTGATGCCCTCAACGTTTCCCTCTTCGTCGCGCCTTATATATTCAAATACCAGTTTGTCAGTATCTATCATCTTCATAACATTGGTAATTTTACTAGATTTCAAGGCATAATACAACTTATGTATCATCACCATGGTATAATTTATGTATGCGTTAACCGCCTTAATATAACTAAAAGGAAACCGATTGATGAACAAGATAAGAAACGTCAAAAGAAGCTTTAATTCATCCGATGAATCTTTTTTCAGCGAAGCGATGGAATTCATTGACTCTTCATTAAAGAGCCTTTCAGTAAACAAAAAACTCATCCCAAAAACCGAACTGATATCAGAAGAAACAATTTCAGAGCTTGTAAAGAGCGCACCGGATGGCGCGGTTCTCGACGTGCAGGTAAAACACTTTTTAGGCGACACAACCGTGACTCTTCGGATGAAAGGCGAAGAATTTGAAGAATTGCCGGTAGCTGAGAATCTTACCGAGGATGGCAGTGAAGAAGTCATCCGCGCATTTCTCCTTCGCTCCTATGGCGAGAATTTCAAATACAGAAATAAAAACCACGTAAATCACGTCCGCATCTCCACCGGACAATCAGAGAAAAATCTCACCAATTCTGCCCTGTTTGCCCTGCTCCTTGGCCTAATATTCGGACTATTGGTAAAATTCTTACTTCCCCAGGGCGCAAATGACATCATATGTGACTATGTGCTGTCACCCGTAAAAACCATATTCATGCACGCCATCAACATAGTCGTGGCTCCCGTGGTATTCTTTTCAATACTCACCAGCGTCTCACAGTTTTCCGACCTGTCCCAGATTGGAAAACTGGGCGGAAAGGTCATGGCCATGTACCTTATGACCTCCTTTATCGGCCTGTGCGTGGGCCTTACGGCTTTCTTCATTTTCCAGCCCGGTGAAGTTGGATTTGCGCTTACTTCCGGCGTAGTGACAGAAGCAGTGACCACAGGTGAGGTGGATACATCTATCCTGTCCACCATTGTCGGCATAGTTCCTTCCAACTTTCTGTCGCCATTCCTTGAATCAAACACCCTGCAGATCATTTTCCTGGCCATGCTGTGCGGCCTTGCTGTAGGCACCATCGGTCGGTACTCCACGCTGTTAAAAGAGCTCTTTGACGCCCTTAACTCTCTGTTTCTGACAGTAACCACCATGATAGCAAAATTCATCCCCGTGGCTGCTTTTGTGTCTGTAGCGCTAATGGTGATCAATCTTGGCGGAAGCACCTTCCTGTATATCCTTAAAGCAGGAATGACCCAGTTATTCGCAGTCGGCTGCATGCTTTTAGTCTACGGACTTTTGATACTGCTGTTTGCAAGACTTAATCCGATCACATTCTACAAAAAAGATCGCCCCGGCATGCTGACGGCCCTCAGCCTGTGCTCAAGTTCTGCCTCCGTTCCCACCAACATGAAGATCTGCACCGAAAAAATGGGCGTATCTCCTGCTCTGGCAAACTTTTCAATCCCCCTCGGCGCAACCATCAACATGGATGGCGTCTGTATCTACCTTGTTGTCGTTGGACTGTTTCTTGCCAGAGCTTATGGTGTTGCCATTGCGCCATCGGATATACTGTCACTTGCCCTTTCCATCATGCTCCTGTCCCTGGGAGCCCCGGGAGTTCCGGGCTGTGCCTTTGTATGTCTTGGCGTAATAGTCAAATCACTGAATATCCCTATCGAGAGCATTGGACTCATCCTTGCCATAAATCCTATCCTTGATATGGTTGATACCGTGATAAACACTACCTGCGATATGGCCTGCGCAGTAATAGTCGCAAAGAGCGAGAATCTCATTGATTTAGAGAAATACAACAGCTGATCCCCGGAGGAAACAATGAACAAAAAGTACTTAAAAGATTTTCTCATCCTTGCCGGTATTATAATCCTTGCCGCCATCGGTGCAAGGGTACTGGCAGGCGGAGAAACCCTTTCTGATTACGCAAAAAGAAATCCCGGCAAAGCCGGGGTGGAATCCACAACGGAGACATCTGCTTCGGACGAAAAAGAACTGTCGGAAGAAGCTACAGCTGAAAAGACAACAGAGGCAACTGCACCGGCCAAAACAGATAAGTCGGCTTCCGAAGATAAAACCTCAACAAATATAACTACATCAAATACGAACACAACCGGCTCTCAACTTAATACTTCTGCAACTTCAGACAATAAGTCTCAAAAAGAAACTACAACCACAGAAGAAACCGGTTCTTTGTCATCATCAACACCAGAAAGCTCATCCGCTTCATCGACTACGGACACAGCTTCAGACAGCTCCTCTACAGCACAGGAAGCCCCCGAGGAGCCCTCTCCCGAAAGAGTGACCTACATGGAAGGCTTCTACTACGAACCTATCTCAAACATCGTCTTCAAACGCATATCAGGCATATCCTACCCGGTAGACTGTACAGTCCCCCTGGACGAACTCAGATATGTAGTCCTTCAGTATATAGACTTCACCGGCGAGTCCCAGAGCGGCGAAATGATCTGCAACAAAGCGCTCGCCCAGGACATCGTAGAAATCTTCTACGAACTATACCAAAGCGGTTACCAAATCGAGAGCATAAAGCTTGTAGACGAATACAACGGCGACGACACAGCTTCAATGCTTGCCAACAACACCTCCTGTTTCAACTACAGAGTCGTAGAAGGTACCACAAGGCTCTCCAACCACGCCTACGGCCGAGCTATAGACCTCAACCCCTTCTACAACCCCTACATCACCTACAACAAAGACGGCACAGTCAACATCTCTCCCAAAGAATCCGAGGCCTACGCGGACCGCACCGCATCCTTCCCCTACAAGATCGACGAAGACGACCTGGCCTGCCGCCTCTTCAAACAGCACGGCTTCAAATGGGGCGGCAATTGGAACAACTCAAAAGACTACCAACATTTCGAGAAAAAATGAGGCTTACAAAAGCCTCTTTTTCTTATTTCCTGCGGCCCATCAACTCAAATAAAAAAGAGAGTTTACTGAATGCAAGCATTCGTAAACTCTCTTGTTTTTATTTAGTCTGACGCGGCTCGTTGCTTCACACAAGCTCAAGTACAACCATCATAGCTGCATCGCCTTTTCTCTGGCCGATCTTGACGATTCTTGTATAACCGCCCTTACGGCCTGCGTACTTAGGTCCGTACTCATCGAAAAGCTTTGCTACAAGGTCAACTTCCTTTGTGTTCTTCTT
>JAEEGH010025763.1_pt1 | contig 11772 bp, 12 predicted proteins | sample 9134181 | NCBI WGS metagenome assembly JAEEGH01 (sample SAMN16246544, study PRJNA631951) | gut metagenome | biome: gut microbiome; feature: rumen; material: DP-attached | host: Bos | place: Iran: Karaj | collected 2018-10 | reverse complement strand
GATTGACTTGCCCGAATAACCGCCCGACCTATCCGACACAATGGCCAAGTGTCGGATAGGAACGGCAAAATTTTTTGCACTTCTATTGCTTCTTTATCACACATAAGCAAAAAGCTGTGGCTTCAATGAAAGCGCGGTAGATATCTTCGGGAGCTGTCTGCATGTTCAGCCCGATGAGCAGGGCACTCAGATCATAATCACACAGGGTGCTGCGGTTTCCGTTCAGCCAGTCAAGCGCCAGAAGGCCGGTTTCACCGGCTTTCTTTTTTGCTGCAAGGTTCGAAAGATATGTATGAATATCCGTATTCGCGGCAGCACAGTTTTCAAAGGTTTGAGGCGGCACGCAGTTCCGTATAAACCATCCAAAAAGATCGCCGACGGAGCTTTGCCCTGCTTCGTAACCGATATACCCGGGGAGAATGCCGTTTTTTACGGCACCGCATATGCCGGAAACGGTTTTCTCTTCCGTCCCGAGGAGCATATGACAGGCAGAAGTCCCCATGATCATCAGCATGTGCCCCGGGGAAGCTACCCCTGCCGCCGGAGCGCAGACGTGGGCATCCAGCACCGCTGCAGCAACAGGAGTTCCGGGAAGAAGATGCAGTTTCCCGGCCATATCAGGCAGCAGCCCGCCGGCCCGCGTCCCGATCGGGATCACCGGGGAAGGCATTTTTTCAGTTACAGGCTGCCCGGGTTGAAAGCCGGCAGCCCGGAACAGCTCTTCCGGTGGATACCCGCTTCCTGCTCCGTTGTAATATGCCTTATAACCTGCGGCGCAGCTGTTCCTTACCCTCTGCCCGGTCAGGCAGCAGACCAGCCAGTCGCCGGCTTCCAGGTACTCGTCCATCTCCCTGTATACTTCCGGCGCACGATCCAGAACTTCCCACAGTTTCGGGAAAAAGCTCTCGGCCGAGATGTTCCCGCCGAACTTCTCCGGAATCTCCGGGCATACGGTTTCCGCAGCGGCGCTTAAACGCTCTGCATATTCAGACGCAGCGTGATGCTTCCACATTTTGATGTATGCCTGGGGCTCTGAACTGTATTTTTCTTTCAGGCAGAGCGGGGTTCCGTCTTTTGCAACAGGGAGAACAGTGCAGGATGTTGCGTCAATGCCGATCCCGATAATGTCTTTGGCTGAACAGCCGGTCTGTTTCAGAAGCTCTGGTATGGTGGCTTCAAATGCATCGATATAATCCTGCGGATGCTGAAAGGCTGAATCCGGAGCAAGAACGGTGCCGTCCGGCAGGGTTTTGTCCATCACTGCATGCGGATATTCATATACGGCAGTCCCGCAGACATGACCGTTTTCTGCGTCTGCCAGAACAGCACGTGCTGAAAGTGAACCGAAATCGATCCCGATGGTATACTTATTCATGGCCTTTTTTGCTGAAAAATGTTTTCAGCTCACTCTCATTTCGCAGCACAGTTTCCGGCGCACCGTGCAGCATCACATTGTCAAAGCCGTCTATAAAGCTTCTCGCGTCTGTCTTGTAGCCGATGCAGCGCTTTCCCTTTGCATAACAGTAGCCAAGCTCAAAGCAGGCACCTTCATCCGGTACTCTACCGTCAAAAAGGAAAAGGAGAGTGTCACACCAGTCCATATGCCGGCAGTCAAGCTCAAAGAGATATTTTCTCTTTTCAATACCTTCAATCACATCAGGCAGATCCGCAACACAGCCGCCTTCCCTCTGCGGCAGAAAGGTTTCATGACCGCACTCTTCAAGTACGGTGGCAATTCTCTCATTAAATGCACGTTCTGCTTCGTTAAACAGCGGCGCTGCAATGTAAATCTTCATATTTGCCCCTCCTGAAAGTAAAGATTATGAATTGAAAAGATTATATCAATGTATTGCTGTTTAGTCAAATAATCTCCTATCAGCAGGAGGCTGTGAGGAAGCAGATGGACGGAAATACCCGGACTTCACAGACTCGTGTTTTAACATGCCTTATCTTCGAAAAACATATTGACTTGGTAGGTAAATGATGATATATTTCCTTGCATTCTGATATCTCTCATGGGAAGGGGTTGCTAGATTATGCGTGTGGTTGTCGGGATGTCCGGCGGCGTTGACAGTGCAGTTGCAGCATATCTGCTGAAAGAGCAAGGTCATGACGTCATCGGGGTGACTCTCCGCACCTGGGAAAGCGGAGGCAGCCGCTGCTGCGAAATTGACGACGCCAGAAATACGGCTCAGGTGCTCGGTATCCCTTATCATACCATCAACTGCTCTTCTGATTTTGAAAGAAGTATCAAACAGCCTTTTGTCGAGTGCTATCTGCACGGCCTGACGCCGAATCCGTGTGTGCTTTGCAACCGGCTGATCAAATGGGAATGGCTCCTTTACGCGGCGGGTGTTTTTCAGGCGGATGCCGTAGCCTCCGGCCATTATGTGAAGCTGATCCGTAAGGAGAACGGCAGATACACTGTCAGACAGGCAGAGGACAGGAAGAAAGATCAGTCCTATATGCTGTATCGCCTGACGCAGGAACAGCTCTCAAAAACGCTTTTTCCTCTTGGTGATCTGACAAAAGAAGAAGTCAGGCACATCGCCAAAACTGCGGGGCTGCCTGCAGCAGAGAGTCAGGATTCCCAGGAAATCTGCTTTGTAACAAGCGGAAGCTATGCAGACTTTATACGGGAAAATGCTGCAGAAGCAGCTATGGAAAGCGGAAATTTTGTTGACAGTGCAGGCAGCATACTCGGCAGACACAAGGGCATTATCAACTACACGGTCGGACAGCGGAAAGGCCTTGGCCTGGCTATGGGAAAGCCCGTTTATGTGAAAGCAATCAGGCCGGAGACAAATGAGGTTGTTGTTGCCCCGGAAGAGGAGATTTATCAGCGTGAAATTTTCTGTGATGATGTGCACCTGATGAGTATCCCTGTTCTGCCGGCAGGGGAGAGCCTGCAGGGAACGGTGAAAATACGCTATCATCATGAGGGAGAGAATGCTCTCATACAAACCTGTGAAGACAATACTGTCCGTATTCTTTTTGATCAGGCTGTCAAAGCACCTACACCGGGTCAGTCGGCAGTTTTCTATGATCAGGAAAAATGTGTAATAGGCGGTGGAATTATAAAAAACGGAGTGGCGTAAAACCATTCCGTTTTTCCAATGCTGAAGCCTAAGGAAAGGTATTTGAGTTCAAAATATAAAAACAGTTGCATCAGAAGAATATGCATAGTAAAATAATACTATCACCAAATCAAAAATTTAACGATTGGAGGATTATTAATGCAGAAATACGACGTAATTGTTGTAGGCGCCGGAAACGGCGGGCTTTCCGCAGCGACATATCTCGCCAAGGCCGGAAAGAAGGTTCTCTTGCTGGAAAAGCATAATCTCCCCGGCGGCTGCTCCACGAGTATTGTACGCGGAAACTACGAATTTGAAGCAACGCTCCACGAACTTTGCCAGATGGGGGACGGGAAAGACGGCCGCCCGAAAGGTGCTGTCTATGAGCTGCTGGAGGAGCAGTATGAACTGGGAGTAGACTGGGTGCCGGTTCATGAGGCATTTGCCTCTGTCATACCCGGCCCGAACGGGTATGATGTAACAATGCCGGTGGGTGTACAGGCATTCATCGATGAAATGGAGAGGCTGGTGCCAGGCAGCCGGAAATCCATGACGACCGTCATGGAGCTTGCGCGTATGGTCGGCGATGGGGTCGAATGGCTTGCTGCGCATGACAATGAGCCTTCTCCGCCCGCCAAAGTTGAAATGCTCCTCAAGTACTATGACCTGATGCGGGTTGTCCCTGTTTCCACTGAAGAAATGCTGACACGGATCGGGGTACCGGAAAAAGCAAAAAGAATTTATGAATCCTACTGGACGTATGTTGCAGCAGACTCCACCAATATGAGCTTTGCAGTGTATTCGTTCATGACGTATACTTATCTGACGCAGCTCCCGTGGTTTGCCAGACAGAGAAGCCATGAAATTGCCCTGGCATTTGACAACCGGCTGAGACAGCTTGGTGCCGATATCTGGTACAATACCAAAGTAGAAAAAATCGATGTGCGCGATAACAGGGTATGCGGTGTGCAGCTGGAAGACGGCACCTATATCCCCTGCGAATGGGTGATTTCCAATCTGATGCCCACTGTGGTGTTCGACCGGATGATTGACCACAAAGAGGTTCCGGAGCGCAGCAGGAAGATGACCAATGCCCAGAAGCTTGCGCAGGCAGCGTTTGTCGTCTATCTCGGGCTGGATGCATCAACGGAAGAGCTCGGCCTGAGAGGCTATGATACCTTCCTCCGCCATGATCCGAACAATCACAACCAGTATCTTACCTGCGACAAAATTGAAACGCATAAAGACTTCAGTATAACAATTATTGACAATGCACTTCCCGGCGCTGCCGGAGAAGGGCGCTGCACGGTTCAGTTTTCCAAATTCTACACCGGAGATCCGTTTAAGGATGTGACGGAAGAAGAGTACTTTAAGCTGAAAGACAGGATCGCAAAGGAATGCGTCGATATTTACGAAGAAGTCACCGGATGCAGAATCCGTGACCACATTGAAGAAATTGTGGTTGCTTCCCCGATGACATGGGCAAGATATCTGGGTACTCCCCGCGGAGATGTCTACGGATATGAGCCGGCAGGCTGGGACGGCATGTTCCCCCGCGTACAGTCAGGGCATCATGAAGACTATACCATTCATGGCCTGCGCTTTGCCGGAGGTCACGGGACTCAGATGGACGGCTATTCCCAGGCATACCTGTCCGGAGCCGAACAGGCCCGGTATATGCTTGAAGAAATGAAGAAGGAGGGCAAGTAAGATGGCTAAATATAATTATGACAAAAAAGTCCTGAAAGGCCTGACTCCCTTTCCGTTCCTTGGCGAAGTAAAAACAAGGACTGCTGCCATTGAAGCAGCGCCTGACACCATTGCCAACTCCGTATTCAATGCCAATATCCTCTCAGCCCGGCTGCATCCGTCCGTTCAGCACTGTATCATCTCCAAAGTCGTTGACCATGGAGATGCCAAAAGCTTTACCCTTGTACCGGATGCTGAAAAGGGTACGAAGGAGCTCGCGTACTTCCGTGCCAGCCAGTATGTCTCGGTTAAGCTGAACATTGACGGTGCGCTTGTCAGCAAGCCTTACACGATCCGTTCCAACCCGAAGGATGCTCTGGGCACAGACAATACCAGCTATATTCTGACCATCAAGCTGACAAATCCTTCCTACGCTTCCGCCTTTATCCTGAATACCTGGAAGGAGGGGGACAAAGTCGACATCAGCGGACCTCTCGGAGATTTTTACTATCAGGAGCTCCGGGATGCAAAGCATGTCGTCGCCATTGCGGGCGGATCTGGGATCACACCGTTTTATTCCATGGCAGCTGCCATCGTAGACGGAATAGAAGATTTTGACATGACGATTCTGTATGGAAGCCGTACTGCAGACGGGATTCTCCTGAAGGATGAAATCGAGGAACTTGCAGCGCGTTCAGACGGCCGGATAAAAGTGATTCATATTCTCTCTCACGAAAAAGCGGAAGGCTATGAAAACGGCTTTATTACCGCGGAGCTGATCAGAAAATACGCTCCCGAAGGCGATTATTCCGTTTTTATGTGCGGGCCAAAAGCGATGTATACGTTTGAAGAAGGCGAGATGAAAAAGCTTGGTCTTCCGAAGCGGCGCTACCGCATGGAAATGTCCGGAGACTATCTGAAGGCTTCCGATAATCCCGATTTCCCCGCAGAACTGAAAGGCTGCGAATTCAGCCTCACCGTTGATATCCGGGGTGAAAAGAAAACTGTACCCTGTAAAGCGGAGGAATCACTTCTCTGGGCGATGGAAAAGGCCGGTATCCGGGCTCCGTCTCATTGCCGGAGCGGGGAATGCGGATGGTGCCATTCGAAGCTGGTAAAAGGCGAGGTATATGTACCGAAGGATGCGGATGGCAGACGTGCAGCCGATGCGAAATTCGGCTGGATTCATCCCTGCGTCAGTTTCCCGCTCAGTGATATTGAGCTCTGTGTTTATCCTGAATAACCATAAAGCCGGCTATGCTTTAAAACATAGCCGGCTATTCTCTTTTATATCAGCAATGCAGGATACAGTTCCGGAGGAGTTCCCGGCTGATTCCTGCATTTTTTCTTGCTTTACTGCCTGAAAAATAATATTATAAAAAAAGAATAACTGATCAGAAAAGGGATACTTATGTTTGAAAAGCTGGAAAGTAAAAACATATGCCTCCGAAAGGCAAAAGAGAACGACTGGCGTTCCATGCTGGAAAATGTCTGGGGTGACGAAGCCGTATATCAGTGGATGCTGTATCAGCCCACATTAACAGAAGAGGATGCTGTTGACAGATGCCGCAGAAGCATGCTTTATCAGGAAAACAATTTTGCCTGGTTCGTAGCGCTCAAGGATACGGATGAAGCCATCGGTTTATGTGCCATGAAGGAAGATGAACCGGGGCACTTTGAGGAATCCGGGATCTGCATCGGAGAGAAATATCAGGGAAAAGGATACGGGAAAGAAATCCTTGCATTGCTGCTGGAGCTCGCTTTTGAAAAGCTCGGTGCCGAAGATTTCCGATACGGTTATTTTCAGGAAAATTTCAGGTCAAAAAAACTGGCAGAAGTTTTTCATTTCCGGTATGATCATTCATATGAACTGACAAGGCCATGGGATAGTGCCCGGAAAATAATTGATTCCTGCATCCTGACGAAAGAAGACTATTTTATGGTTTGCAAAATGACAGGCGATGAATCCCGGAAAACGGATGGAGATGCTGCTGTTATCAGTGCTGCCGGAGAGTATATTGTAGAAATCTTCAAAGACAATGCGGACGGGCACGATGCCGGGCATTCTGTGCGCGTATTTCATAACGCGCTTCTGATAGCAACAGAATATCCTGACAGTGATCACACGGTTATTTCACTTGCCGCGTTGTTGCATGACGTGGATGACCATAAGCTGTTTCAAACGGAAAACAATGCGAATGCCAGGTCTTTTTTAACGAAGCACGGAATTGGCCGGGAGCAGACAGAGCAGATTTGTGAAATCATCAATTCGGTGTCTTTCAGCAAAAACAGAGGCAGGCGTCCGGCTACACTCGAAGGGATGATCGTGCAGGATGCGGACAGACTGGATGCAATCGGCGCTGTCGGAATTGCCCGCACGTTTGCATACGGCGGGAAACACGGGAGACCGCTGGAATCGTCTGTTCAGCATTTTTATGATAAGCTGCTTCTTCTGAAAGCAGAAATGAATACACAGAAGGCAAAAGAAATCGCAGATGTCCGCCATGCTTTTATGGAAGCATTCTTGAAGGAGTTTGACAGCGAAACACGGCAGGAGGAAACGGACAATGAACTTTAAGGAATATGGTGCAGGCAAAGAGAAGACGATACTCCTGCTTCACGGAGGGGGCCTGTCCTGGTGGAATTACCGGGAGGTGGCCATGCTCCTTCAGAATGAGTATTATGTGATTCTTCCGATTCTGGACGGGCATGCGGGCAGCGATCACCCCTTTACCACCATTGAAGACAATGCCTCTGAGATCATTTCCTTTATCGACGACAGGTGCGGAGGCTCCGTGCTGATGATCGGCGGGTTGTCGCTCGGCGGGCAGATCCTGCTGGAGGTGCTTTCACAGCGAAATGATATCTGCTCATATGCCCTGATAGAGAGCGCGGCAGTTATTCCGTCAAAGCTGACGCATGCCCTGATAGGCCCTGCTTTCGGCAGCAGTTACGGCCTGATCAAAAACAGAAGTTTTGCCAGGCTGCAGTTTCAGTCCCTGCATATCAGAAAGGAGTTGTTTGAGGATTATTACCGGGATACCTGCGGGATAACCAGGGAAGATATGATTGCCTTTATGAAAGCCAGCACGTCATATTCCCTGAAGAACAACTTCAGAAATCTCTCTGCAAAGACGCATGTTTATTTCGGAGAGAAGGAAACGGGAGAAATCCGCCGCTCTGCTGAAGCAATCTGTCAAAAGCTTCCGGGCAGCGTGATGCATGCTTTACCGGGCTTCCGGCACGGCGAGTTCTCCATCAACCACGCTGATGAATATGCTGCTGCGGTCAGGCAGATGATTTGCAGCAGCTGACTCCGCATCTGCTGCCGGAGAAATAGTAACAGGAAGAAGGGTAGTGCGATGAATTACCTTGAGGATTACTACAACAGCTATAATGAAGAGGGCAGGCTTCTTTCCCGCCACTGGCAGGTTGAATATCTGACCACTATGAAGTATATCCGGGAGAGTCTTGAAGGGGTTCCTGATCCGTCAGTCCTGGAGGTTGGAGCCGGAACAGGCCGGTACAGTGTGACGCTGGCAAAGCAGGGGGTTCGGGTTACTGCGGTGGAACTGATTCTTCACAATCTTGAGCTTCTCAAAGCAAAGCTTGACGGTTCTGAACCGATTACAGCTATGCAGGGCAACGCCCTGGATTTATCTTTCCTGCCGGATAATTCATATGACCTGACCATGCTGCTGGGGCCGATGTATCATCTTTACACGAGGGAAGACAAACTTCAGGCCCTGTCGGAAGCAGTTCGGGTGACAAAGCCCGGCGGTTATATTCTGGTTGCGTACTGTATGAATGAGCCGACTGTCGTACAGTATGTCTTCTGGCTGAATCATCTGCAGGAAGTGACAGACCTGAATATGATTTCACCGGACTGGCACTGCATCAGCGAGCCGAAGGATCTGTTTGAACTGGTACGGACTGAAGATATCGCTTCGCTGGATGCGGAGTTTCCTGTAGAAAGAATGAAGCTGATAGCCTCGGACGGAGCGACAAATTATAACCGGGAATTGATTGACGCTATGGATGATGAAACCTTCATTAAATGGCTGGACTATCATTTTACGGTCTGCGAACGTCAGGATCTGATCGGAGCTTCTCACCATACATTGGATATTCTTCGCAAGCTCTGATTCATAACGGCTTTTATGTCTGCATGGAGGAACAAAATGAGCAACAGATTAGACATTATCAACAGATTTTACGACGGCAGCGGTGAGGATGACCGCTTAAGCCGCAGCAGACATGGTCAGCTGGAGTATTTTACCACCATGCACTATATCCACAAAATGCTTCCGGACAACGGAAGCATTATTGAACTTGGTGCAGGTACCGGCAGATATTCGGTTGCTCTTGCCAGGGAAGGCTATACGGTTACCGCTGTGGAACTGGCAGAAAGAAACTATGAGCTTCTTTTGAAAAACGGGAAGGGCATTAAGAATCTTCGGATCTGCCGGGGTGATGCTCTGGATCTGAGCCGCTTTGAAGACAGCTCTTTTGATCTGACACTCGTTTTCGGGCCGCTTTATCATCTGTATGACCCGGATGACCAGAACACTGCTTTGCAGGAAGCTGTCAGAGTGACAAAACCCGGCGGGATGATCATGGTGGCATTTCTCTCCGTACATGCTATCCTGTATGATAACTATCTGCAGGGGAATCTGCACTCCGGCCTGGAGGAAAACTTTACGGCGGATTATCAGGTAAAGCATTTTACCGATCAGCTTTTCACAGGGTTTAATGTGGATGAATTTGAAGCGCTGTTTGATGGCCTGCCGGTTGAAAAGATTACAACTGCCGCTGCAAACGGAATTCTTGAGCTGGCGGAAGACAGAAAAGATTTTGCCATGTCGGATGAGGAGTTTGCACTCTATGCAGATTACCATCTTCATCATTGTGAGAAAAGAGAACTGCTGGGCAGTTCCAGCCATCTTTTGTATATTGGCAGAAAAACAAATAATTGATATAAAAAGCGGTTATTCAAAGATAAGGGATTAAACAGTATGGATAAGGTATATCTTCAGCCGATCGACAGGGCACTGCTTCATGAATACTATAAACACTTCGTTATGGATGCGGATATCTTTATGGATATGAGTAACTTCCGGGAGTATGTTTACAGTCCTGAAAAGGTTGATGCATACTATGACAGGCTCCTGTCACAGAATGACAGGGTCGATTTCCTGATTATGGCTGACGGAAAACCGGTCGGAGAAATTGCCCTGAAGCACATGGATGAAAGAATTAAGCAGGGTGAACTTTCCATCCATCTGCAAAACGACACTGTCAAGAACAAAGGTTACGGAACGCAGGCAGAACGGCTGATTCTGGAATATGCATTTCAGACGCTTGGAATGAATGAGGTTATAGCCGGCTCAGTTCTGAAGAACACGAGGAGCCGGCATACTCTGGAAAAAGTCGGGTTTCAGGAAACCGAAAGAGATGAAACGTTTGTGTATTACAGGATCTCTCAGTCTGAATGGCTGTCGGGGGAAAATACGGGACAAAAAAGCAATGAGGTGAAAGATGGAATATCTTGATGTTGTAAATGAGGATGGTTTGCCGACCGGTGAGATTGTTTCCAGGGAATATGCGCATCGGGAAGGCATCCTGCACAGGACGGCACATGTCTGGATAATCCGTCAGGGGAGTATGGGCTGTGAAATTCTCCTGCAGAAGCGCAGTATGGAGAAGGAGTCATTTCCGGGCCTCTATGACACTTCCTCTGCCGGGCATATTCCGGCAGGCTCCGAACCGCTGGATTCTGCTCTTCGGGAGCTGCAGGAAGAACTGGGTATTACGGCAAAGCCGGAGGAACTGCATTATGCCGGGATGTTCAGAATCCAATATGAGAAGATATTTCACGGGCACCTGTTCAGAGATAACGAAGTCACGAGCGTTTATGTTTATTCAGAACCCGTAGAAATTGAAAAGCTCGTCCTGCAGCAGTCTGAAGTGGATGAGGTCAGATGGTTTGATCTGAATGAAGTCTGGGAGGAAATACAGACCGACCGCCACCGTTTCTGTGTTCCGGCCGGAGGCCTGAAAGTGCTGAAGCAGTATCTCCGGCCCCTGTAATTGACCGCTGATTCATAATAAAACAGGTATTTAGAAAATGATCTAAATACCTGTTGACTTTTTCAGTGAGAAGATATATATTGTATTTAGAGAATATTCTAAATAGTTTTAGGAGAGGAGAGAAGTTCACGGTGGCATTTGCCGAGACATTCAAAGCTTTGTCTGATCCGGTGCGGAGGCAGATACTGGAATTGCTGAAAAAAGGATCTCTTTCTGCCGGTGATATTGCTTCTCACTTTGAAATGACGGGTGCGACGATTTCCTATCATCTGAAAATTCTGAAGCAGGCGGACCTGATTTTTGAAACCAGGGAAAAAAATTACATTTATTACCAGCTTAATACATCTGTTCTTGAGGAAATCATGTTATGGATTTCCACATTAAAAGGAGGCGATTCGGATGCTGAAAGCAAATAAAAAAACCCTGATAATCGCTAGTATTGTGACGCTTCTTCCTGTCCTGATCGGTATAGTTTTATGGAACCGTCTGCCTGACCAAATGGCAATTCATTTCGGAATCAATAACGAAGCCGACGGTTACAGCAGCAAGGCAGTTGCTGTCTTTGGGCTTCCGCTGTTCCTTCTTGCTGTGGAATGGTTTGGTGCTTTTGTCATGGCAAATGACCCCAAAAAGCAGAATATCTCTCCGAAGATGTTTTCTTTCAGCCTGTGGATTGCTCCTGTTGTTTCTTTGGTTATGGCAGCTGCCCTGTATTCCTACAATCTGGGCTATCAGGTCAATTTCTCCTTCGTGGCTTTTTTACTGCTGGGAATAATGTTCATTATCATCGGGAATTATCTGCCGAAGGCAAGGCAGAACTATACCATGGGGATTAAAATCCCCTGGACGCTTGCCAATGAGGAAAACTGGAACATCACACATCACCTGGCGGGATATCTTTGGGTGATCGCCGGAA
>JAEEGH010025757.1_pt1 | contig 11773 bp, 10 predicted proteins | sample 9134181 | NCBI WGS metagenome assembly JAEEGH01 (sample SAMN16246544, study PRJNA631951) | gut metagenome | biome: gut microbiome; feature: rumen; material: DP-attached | host: Bos | place: Iran: Karaj | collected 2018-10 | reverse complement strand
CCTCCGTTCGCATTAATTATACAATCCGAAGGCTGTTGAAGGTCAATGTATTATATTGCCGCAAAACTGTAGTATCGGCATACTACAGCCACTTTTTGCGCTTAAAGAAGATCAGGCAGAATACCACGATCAAAATGCTTATGAGGATGACCGCAGGATAGCCCCATACAGAATCAAGCTCGGGCATGTACTTGAAGTTCATTCCGTACCAGCCCGCGATAAGCGTCAGGGGCATGAAGATCGCGGTCACGACCGTAAGCACGGTCATGATGCGGTTTTGTCTTACATCGAGGCGCGACTCATAGGTGTCGCGGATCTGGCCCGCGTAGTCGAGCAGCGAATTGACCAGATCGAAGAGTCTTGATACCCTGTTTGAAAAAAGCCTGAAGAAACGGATATTCTCGGATTTGAAGAAGCTGTTCTCATTCTCTTCAAGTTCCTGCGCAAGGTCGATCAGATGGTCGTAATGGATCCTCAGGTCGCGCAGCTCGCATCGGATGTCATTGAGCCTTGTGATATCGGGATCGGAGTCATTGTCAATATCCCTGTCGATCGCATCAAGCTCTCTCTCGTACTTCTCGAGCAGAGGAAGATCCTCATGAATGATTGCTTCGAGGAAATCGTAAATGAATCTCTCAAGGCTCGGGAAACGCCATTTCTTCGTGTCAATGATCTTTTTGATCAGCTTCGATACGGTGTCGCCGGGATCGATGAAGACAATGCCCTTCTCGTCCAGCGCGAACGCGAATTTCTGATATTCGCCGAAAATGTTCTTCCTGTCCGGTATCGCGAAGGTACCCGTAACGGAGTCGTAGTTCACTTCGGCCTTTGTGGTATGGACGTCAAACGCGTCAATGTCCATATCGATACCAAGTTCAAAGTCCTCGCCGCTTGCCTGCCACTCCTGAGGAGAAAGAACAGCGACATACTGCTGCTTCTTTTTCCCGGTGCGTGCCTCGGGTCCGGTGCATTCCCTGAGGGTGTTTTCGATTATGTAGTACATTGTTACCTCGCAAGAAAATTTTATTCGTCAGATCGGGTTTGAACGGCACATATCAATCGTACTCCCCGTACTCGCACCCGATGTGCGTTGCTTCGATCTCGTCGATCAGTTCCGCCGCCCCGTCCTTCTTTTCCCAGAGTTTTATCACTCCGCGTCCGTTGCCGCCGTTCCAGAGCCTGTTATGGCGTTTTTCTCCGTCGGGCGACTCATAATTAACAAGCAGCATATCCTTTTTCAGGCATGTGACTTCAGTCTCCATGACGGCATGATTATTCTCCTGCCTTACATGCCACAGCACGGCGTCATCCGTCTCCTCATAGGAGAATTCGGTCTTTACATTCAACCAGACATGGGAGAAATTAAAGTCGAACTCCCTGCCCTCATACCAGAAGGCACCGAGAAGCCTGCGGTCAAGCGGAACGAAATATACCTTCGGCCTTCCACCTCCTATGTCAAACACGCTGTTCTCAAGCTTTTTGCCCGTAAGCCTGCTCGTAAGGCAGTTTGAGGAAAGCCATACCCAGGGGCTCGTAAAGTCACGTCCCCAGTTCTTGTCGGCATAACCGTAGCTCTTCTCCGGAGTCACCTTGTATCTGCGTCCGTTGAACACTATATCGCCCGAGTAGGCACTCTTCATACCCTCGGCATGCCAGTACATCGCAAAGGCCTCGGCATCGCGCAGGGGCTTGCTCGCGCCGTACCCGACATTAAAGGCAACCTGCTTGTCAATGGTCAGATCCCAGCTCATGCTTCCGCCATCACACATCCATTCGGGATGCGCGGCCGCATCCTCGGGAGTGATGGAAATACTGCCCTTCAGTATCGATTCACAGGCAAGACAGTCACCGGCCTGCACGGTATACGGTGCCTCGGCCCTCATCAGAACGTCCTTCCATGCAAAGAACCTGTGGAGCTGGCAATGATCCTCGCCCCAGGTTCCGGCCTTCACCATAAGATACGACGGCTTTTTACCTGCCTCCCTGTTTGCGGGAAGTTGTCCGAAAACAGGCTCATCCTCCGCCAGCGCGGGATTGCACAGAAAGAACTCGATGAAAAACGGCCTGTCCTCTCCTGTTTCGTCATCCTGTGCCGTGAGATTATGCCACCACCAGTCATAGCCGCAGCGCGCCAAAGGTCCGCGCAGCATAAAAGCATCGCGCCTGATGTCATGACGGTTAAAAGGCTCATCGAACCTCTTTTTCAGTCTTTCTTCCAGTTTCTGTTTAAGCATTTTTACCCTCAAAATATCAAAGATACTTCAAAAGCTCATCTCGAACACCGTTCAACCATGCTCCTTCAAGGCCGAAGTCCATCTCCCTGAACGACCATGCCGAGCGAGCTACGTTATATTTTACAAGCGCCGAATTCATGTCCTTATACCAGTTGAGGACATCTGCAGGCTCCGCCAGATTGATGACTCCGTACTCGCCGCAATAGAGCGGTACATTGTTATTCTCCGCGATATCGACAGCGGTCTTTATTATATTCTCAAAGTACCTTCCGTCAAGCAGCTCATCATCGGCTCCGCCGGCAAATTCACCGGAAAAATCGGCTCCGAACAGTTCATCCGAACGCTTGCGGTATACGCTGTAAGTATCGGGATACTTAAAGCGGTATTCTTTGGGATCGAGCGGCATCTTTCTTACCCAGTGCGCGCCCTGATGCGTAAATACGAGCGGGCTGTAGCAATGGAACGTAAATACGGTATTTTCGTCCACCGGAACATCGAGCAGAGTCAGTCCGTAAATGCTGTCATTAAAGATTCCGCCGACTACGATCCTGACATCCTTATCCTTCGCCCTGATGGCCTTGATGGTCCTCGTCGCGATCTTATTCCAGGGATCGGTGAATTCCTTCGAGGTAACCTCATTTAAGAGCTCAAAGCAGACAAAAGCCTTGTTCTTCGCGTATCTGTCGGTCAGCGCGCACCACAGGTCAACGAAAATGTCCTGAAGGTTCTCGCGGTAGAAGAACTGGCAGTTGTTCTCATCGTCAAATACATAGCCATGTGCCTTATGCAGGTCGAGGATCATATTGAGACCGTATTTTTTGCACCACTCCATGCAGGAATCGAGATAGGCCAGACCGTCCTCGCGGAGCGTTCCGTCCTCGTTCTGGATGACCTCTGCGTCAACGGGCACGCGAACATGGTCAAGGCCCCAGCCCTTTATGGTTTCAAAATCCTTCTCGGTAATGAAGGAGTCATAGTGTTCCTTGGTGTAGTTCTTTCCGCACTGCGACAGCCAGCCGCCAAGATTAACGCCTTTTAAATATCCGTCAAAATTTCTCATTTGTCCTCCTTTTCCAGCAGACCGACATGGCCGCTACTCACACAATAACAAATCCAAGATTTATTGGCAAGAAAAAAACCTTTTTTATAAATGCCGTTTCGCCCGACTTTGCACTTGAAGCCCCTTTGATTCTGTGATAGAATCATTATGCTTTTGGATTTGTTACCAAATACATAAGGAGGAATATATGATCTACTCAACAGAAGTTAAGAACATGTGCCCTGTAACTCAGGGGGTACATCATGGCGCAGCGCCTATCCCCGAAGAAGCAAAGTGGGTTAAGGCAAAAAAGGTTGAGGATATTTCCGGCTATACTCACGGTATCGGCTGGTGCGCACCTCAGCAGGGAGCTTGCAAGCTTTCACTTAATGTAAAGGACGGCGTTATCCAGGAGGCTCTTGTTGAGACTCTCGGATGCTCGGGCATGACTCATTCGGCAGCTATGGCAGCCGAGATCCTTCCCGGCCTTACCATCCTTGAGGCTCTGAACACCGACCTTGTATGCGATGCTATCAACACCGCTATGAGAGAGCTGTTCCTGCAGATCGTTTACGGAAGAACACAGAGCGCGTTCTCCGAGGACGGACTTCAGATCGGTGCAGGTCTTGAGGACCTCGGAAAGGGAACCCGTTCAATGGTTGGTACCACTTACGGTACTCTTTCAAAGGGACCCCGTTACCTCGAGCTTACTGACGGTTATATCACCGACATCGCACTTGATGAGAACGATGAGATCATCGGCTACAAGTATGTAAACTTCGGCAAGATGATGGACTTCATCAAGAAGGGTGACGATGCTAACACTGCATTCGAGAAGGCATGCGGACAGTACGGAAGAGTAGCCGATGCAGCTCGCCTTATCGATCCCAGACACGAGTAAGAAGAAGGAGGTAAATTTAATCATGGCATTATTTGAATCATATGAAAGAAGAGAGCCTCAGATTCTTGCTAAACTTAAGGAGTATGGCATCTCATCTATCGAAGAATGTAAAGATATTACTATGGCAGCAGGCATCGATGTTTACAAACTTATCGAAGGCATCCAGCCTATCTGCTTTGAAAATGCAAAGTGGGCTTACACTGTAGGCGCTGCTATCGCTATTAAGAAGAATTGCCGCAAGGCAGCTGATGCTGCAGCAGCAATCGGAGAAGGACTTCAGGCTTTCTGTATCCCCGGATCAGTAGCTGATACCCGTAAGGTAGGTCTTGGACACGGAAACCTCGGCAAGATGCTTCTTGAAGAGGACACCGAGTGCTTCGCATTCCTTGCAGGTCACGAGTCATTCGCAGCTGCTGAAGGTGCTATTGGTATCGCTGAGAAGGCTAACAAGGTTCGTCAGAAGCCCCTTCGCGTTATCCTTAACGGTCTTGGAAAAGACGCTGCACAGATCATCTCTCGTATCAACGGATTCACTTTCGTTGAGACCGAGTACGATCCTTACACCAACACTGTAAAGGAAGTATCAAGAAAGTGCTACTCCAAGGACGCTAACAGCCCTCGTGCAAAGGTTAACTGCTACGGCGCTAACGATGTTTGCGAAGGTGTTGCAATCATGTGGAAGGAGAACGTTGACGTATCCATCACCGGTAACTCAACCAACCCCACCAGATTCCAGCATCCCGTTGCAGGTACTTACAAGAAGGAGCGCCTCGAGGCAGGCAAGAAGTACTTCTCAGTTGCTTCCGGCGGTGGTACAGGACGTACCCTTCATCCCGATAACATGGCAGCAGGTCCTGCTTCCTACGGTATGACCGATACCATGGGACGTATGCACTCTGATGCACAGTTCGCAGGATCTTCTTCAGTTCCCGCACACGTAGAAATGATGGGTCTTATCGGCGCAGGTAACAACCCCATGGTTGGTATGACCGTTTCTACCGCAGTTTCAATCGAAGAGGCTGCAAAGGCAGGAAAGTTCTAATAAGAAATTTCTTTGTGATATAAAAAGGCAGGATCGCATATGCGGTCCTGTTTTTTATTTTTGGAAAATGCTGCTTCAATTCAAATAAATTCATAAAATAACCAAATTATTCGAATATTTCTGAGCAATTTATGAATGTTAATACAAGAAGTAAAATACTATAATATACCCGTATAGTTTCCGAGTTGATCGGAAGGGGAGGTTTTTATTATGGCAGTTAGTACGGAAAAAAATACTAAAGGAGGTAAAAGGAGTTTCTTTCAAAGCGTAAAAGTTAAACTGATATCGATCATAGTTGCGATAATGGTTGTTCCTCTCGCGGCTTCAATAGTGATGAGCTATGTCATTGTAGATAAAGAAGCACGGAATCACATGTATAAGATGAATGATGCACAGATCAATCTTGTACAGCATGATTTTAAAGCTGTTGTCGAGCAGAACATGACGGTACTCAATGCAGTAGCGTATTCTGACTCAGCACGTAGGCTATTAACCGGACGGACAGCTTCGCCGTCGCTCATAGAGTGGCTCACACAGGTTGACGAGGAGATCGGTGATGGAAATACACTTATCCTTTTCAATGCGGAAGGACAGCAGGTTGTAAACACCACCGGTAAATGCGAGGATATATCAGAAACCGAATTTTTTAAAGAGATACAGAACGGCACTCTTTTCTATGTTTCTAATGAGATGATCGATGAGAACGGAGAGAGAACCTGTACTTTTGTTCATGCCATCTATGACTTGGATGGAGTACTCATAGGCGGAGCTCAGAGAAACTTTAATCTTGATAACTTTACCGAATTGATGAAAAAGGAAATTACCGAAAAGAACCAGGATATCTTTATCGGCGATAATAACGGTGATCTTATAGCACACACATCAATGGATCTTGGTGGCGGAGAAGCCGTTAATTTCAGTTCGCAACAGTGGTATAAAGAAAGCCGCAGTGATCTTAATGCAAGCGGTAATTATCCTTCCAATTCTAACGGTGGAAACTGGATCATGTCATATCAGAGAGAGCCTATCACCGGATGGACAACGGTAATTGCCAGCGATGTGGATGTAGCTCTTGAGAATGCAAAAAGGATGATCACATATATGGTCATCGGAGGAATAATACTTCTTATCATTGCGGTAGGAGTAGCCTTCCTTCTTGCAAATTCATTTACTAAGCCTATTTTAGCGGTGAATAGAACCGTAGATAAGCTTTCAGCCGGTGAATTTGAGAAGCTTGAAAACGAGTCTCTCTTAAAGAGAAAAGACGAATTCGGAACAATAGTGACAAATATTAACGCTCTTATAGACAAGCTTATGGCGGTTGTTAAGAATATCAAGGATGCGTCGGAAAGCGTTTCCAATCAGGCAAATGAGCTGGCAGAATCAGCTAACCAGATCAGCGGAACTGCAGATGATGTATCAAGTGCAGTCCAGGAGGTTGCAAAGGGAGCAACAGATCAGGCTACAACTGTAGAGAACGCTACAAATAATCTTGCAACTCTTTCAGACGCCATTGATACCGTGGCCGGAAGCTCCGATGAACTTGCTGCTACAGCCGGAGAGATGAGCGGAGAAAGCGCTTCATCGAAGGAAGCTCTTGATCAGCTTTCCAGCAGAATGACTGCAATGGGAGAATCTGTAAGAGAGATCTCTGTAGCAATGGAAGCAACCGGAGAGGCAGTTAACAACGTAAATGCAAGGGTTGACGGCATTACATCTATTGCTACTCAGACAAACCTTCTTGCTCTTAATGCTTCAATTGAAGCCGCAAGAGCGGGAGATGCCGGAAGAGGATTCTCAGTAGTTGCCGAAGAGATCGGACTTCTTGCAAAGCAGTCTGCTACAACTGCGGATGAGATCCGTAAGGAAATGCAGAACCTTCTTATTCAGGCAAACGGAGCATCTTCAAAGACAGAGGAAGTTTCAAAGATCGGTGACGAGGTTGGAACAGTTCTTGCTGAGACTGTTGAAACCATTAAGAAGCTTATCGGTGGAGTTGATACAACTGTTGGCGGAGTAACCTCGATCAAGAGTCTTGCAGAAAAGTGCAATGCATCAAAGAATGAGATCGTTGATGCCATGAGTTCTCTTTCAGCTATCTCTGAGGAGAACGCTGCTTCTACAGAAGAAACAAGCGCATATATGCAGGAATTCAATGCGACGGTAAATGTTCTTGCTGCATCAGCAGGAAATCTTGACGAGATTGCAAAGAAGCTTGATGAAGAACTTTCATTCTTCAAGATCTGATGTAGTTTTAATATAAAAACAGGATTAGAAAAAAATTACGGGGGTCGGCTAATGCCGGTCCCCGTTTTATATGGTGTTTTCAGTAAATAGTTGTTAACAGACTATCTGTATACTGCGACGGAAATATTCAGTTTACCTTTTTTTGTGGTGTTGGGTTCGGAGAGTATCGTAAACTTTCCGTATCCTCTGGCGTTTATTGTGTCACCTTTGGTTATGGGCTTTGAATTGTTTTCACAAAGCCTTCCGTTGATAAAGACCTTCCCCTCCCTGAAAAGGTCAAGAGAGTCACTTCTTGAGAGTTTACAGACTTTTGATATAATTCCGTCAGCTCTTTCGGAAGAAACTAATACAGAGATTTCTTCCGGTTCCTCTTCAGGAAGTTCCGCCATTGCATCAACCACTTTGCACTTAACGTTTGTATGTTTGACCTTATCAAGACTATCGCAAATGAATTCCGAGATGCTGTCTAAGCAAAAGAGATATGCCTCTTTTTCTCCGGTTTTTATATCTCCCAGTACATCCCTTTCGATACCAAGGTTCATAAGGGCTCCAAGGAAATCCCTGTGGGAAAGCTTATCTGCAAACTTTTCCATCAAAGGGGAAATGTGAATGCAGACAATGGGAGGCTCCTGATCAAAGCCGAGGTCCTCAGGATTCCCGAATCTGATAAGGTTTCTTTCTGCGCCTTCGTAGCCGCCAAATAAGCAAGGCGAAGCGTATCCTAATTCTTTTTCAATTTTATAAAAGGCGTCCATTTCTCCTAAGGAAAGGAATTGGCTGAAGGTAAAAATGTTCTGATTATATGATCTGTCCGCCAAGTCCCTGAGACGGTTTTGGAGCCCGGTAATTTCTGCGTTGTTGTTCATGTATATTTACCCATGCGTCTGTCCGGTTCAAATAATTTCCTTATAATTGTACCATAAATGTGGAGGCCGGGTACTCTTTACAACGAGAGTTTCCGCAGGACTGAATTGTAACACAACATTAAAGCTGCGTTATTTAGCCCGTTCCGCCACATCACATGGTTTGCAAAGTCACGTTGAAGAAAGTATCATTCTCCTTGGAGTTTCCAAAAGAAGGAGAAAAATATGGCAATAAAGATTATTACTGACTCAGCAAGCGACATTACACAAAAAGAAGCCGAAAACTTTGGGATCACTGTGATCCCCTTAACTGTTACCTTTGGGGAAACATCCTACAAAGACGGAGTTGATCTTGATCATAAAGGTTTTTACTCAAAGCTGATCGAGACAGATGAGTTTCCTAAAACAAGTCAGATCCCCCCTTATGAATACGAGGAGTATTTTAGGGCTGCAAGAGCAAACGGTGATACGGTTTTGTGCATTACTCTATCAAGTAAGCTGTCCGGAAGCTTCCAGAGCGCAAATATTGCAGCAGATGAAGTTGGAGAAGGTGTTTATGTTCTGGATTCCCTTAATGTAACCATTGGTCAGAGGATCCTTATCCTGATGGCTCTTGATCTTATAAAAGAAGGAAAAACTATAGATGAAGTGATAAAAATCCTTGAAGAGGAAAAGAATTACATTCACCTGATAGCTCTTCTTGATACTCTTGAATACCTTAAAAAGGGCGGAAGGATCTCTGCTACTGTTGCAACAGCGGGAGCGCTTTTAAACATCAAACCTGTTATAGCTATTCAAAATGGTGAGGTTGTTTTCCTTGGAATGGCAAGGGGATCAAAGAACGGAAACAACAAGCTTATGGAGCTTGTTAAAAAAGAAAACGGAATTAATTTCAAAAAGCCTTTATGCCTTGCGTACACAGGGCATTCAAAGGATATGCTTGATAAGTATATTGAAGACAGTAAGTCGATCTATGAAGATTACGAATCCGAGGACGGCTCACTTCCCATCAGTACGGTAGGTTGTACTATCGGAACCCATATAGGCCCCGGGGCCATCGCCCTCGCATTTTTTGCACCCTAACTTAGTGTCTTTTATATAAAATCACCCTAAAAGGGATTGGCCGTATGACCAATCCCTTTTCATTTAATAAGTATGCGTTTTTTGATAATGCTTTTAGATTCCGAAGAAGGAAAGAAGCTCTTCTTTGGTCTTAAATCCAACGGAAGTGTTAACGGGCTCGCCGCCTTTGAAAAGGATAACGGTGGGGATGCTCATGATGTTGTACTTTGATGCAACTGCCATCTCGTCGTCAACATTAAGTTTTCCAACCTTTACTGTACCCTCTTTTTCTTCAGCAATCTGAGCGATGACGGGTCCAAGTTTCTTGCAAGGTCCGCACCATGTAGCCCAAAAATCTACAAGAACGGGAATATCTGAATTAAGAACTTCTGCTTCAAAATTATCTTTGGTTAATACTACTTCTGCCATGTTTTTATCCTCTCTTTTCTGTGATCAAACTCTATGTTAATGTGGTTAAAAAATTAATTACAGTTCAGTGATATAATGCTCTGCACTGGTTGCTGCATTTGCTCCGTCGGAAACGGCGGTAACAACTTGGCGAAGAGCCTTTGTTCTTACATCTCCGGCTACGAAAAATCCGGGAGCCTTAGTGATTCCTGTTTCATCTGCAACAATGTATCCTGCGGAGTTTAAAAGATCTGTATCTTTAAGAACTTCGGTTACGGGAACGGAGCCTGTCGCGATGAAAATGCCGTTTATATCAAGAGTTCGTCCGTCCTTAAGTCTTACGCTGTTAACTCTCTCATCGCCGATGATCTCGTCAACCTGAGCGTTTAAAACAAGTTCGATATTTTCTTTTGCTTTTACCTTATTAACAGTTATCTCTGCTGCGCGGAATCCGTCACGTCTGTGGATCAAGTAAACTTTTTCGCAAAGACCGGAAAGATAAAGAGCATCGTCAAGAGCTGTGTCTCCGCCGCCTACAACTGCGGTAACCTTTCCTCTGTAGAAAGCTCCGTCGCAGGTAGCGCAATAAGAAACACCTTTTCCGGAGAATTCTTCTTCGCCCTTTGCTTCAAGCTTTCTGTGTACCGCACCGGCTGCATAAATAACAGCTTTTGCTTCCTGCTGTCCGCCATCAGAGGTCTTAACGATCCAATGCTTGTCTGAAGGGTCCTGTTCAATAGAGGTAACTGTTGCTTCAAGGAATTTGACACCAAAGTCTACCGCATGCTGTCTGAACTGTTCACCCATGCTGTAGCCGTCGAGTCCGGGAAGTCCGAGATAGTTGTCTACTTTACTGCTGAGGGCTACCTGACCGGTGCCTTCATAGTCCTTTTCGATAACCAATAAATCTAAATTGGCACGAATGCCGTAGATAGCGGCGGAAAGCCCTGCGGGTCCGCTACCGATAATGATCAAATCTAACATGTGAAAACCTCCTTTAGTAAAATGTGTGTGTTCAATCGAAGGTCCATATGTGCCCTCATTATATTTGAATGATCCCCGATTTGCCAAGAGGGAAATAAAAAAGTTTATAAAATGTTTATGAAAACGCACATATACATTATATCTCGGTTTTACTTTATTTAAAAGCCAATTGCCGTTATAATGATTCCTTAGAGAATTGGTAATCGGCTTGATACAAAGGATTTTAATATATATGGATGAAATAAAGATAGAAGATAAACAACATAAAGCAGAGGAGAGTATACGTAAAAAGTTTCATAAGGCGCTTTTTACACCCTTTGCCAAGGCTTGCAAGACATATCAGCTTATCAGTGAAGGTGATCATATTGCGGTCTGCATCTCCGGCGGAAAAGATTCCATGCTTATGGCAAAGCTCTTTCAGGAGATCCAGAGACACAGGCAGTGCAATTTTGAATTAACATTCCTTGTAATGGATCCCGGCTATAAAAAAGAAAACAGGGAACTTATTGAAAGCAACGCAAGAGATCTTGGAATTCCTATTACGATTTTTGAAAGTGACATTTTTGATTCAGTAGATACTATAGAAAAAAATCCCTGCTACATTTGCGCAAGAATGCGCCGCGGATATCTTTACAGCAGGGCAAAGGCTCTTGGATGCAATAAGATTGCTCTGGGCCATCATTATGATGACGTTATCGAGACCATTCTTATGGGAATGCTTCAGGGAGCCCAGATCCAGACCATGATGCCGAAGCTCCACAGCACGAATTTCGAGGGAATGGAACTTATAAGGCCGTTATATCTGGTTAGGGAGAGTGATATCTGTGCATGGAGGGATTACAATAACCTTCATTTCCTTCAGTGCGCGTGCCACTTTACGGAGACCTGTTCCACTGTCAACGATGATGGAAGTTCGACTTCAAAGCGCCTTGAGACCAAGAAGCTTATCGCAGAGCTTAAGAAGAACAACCCTTACGTCGAGTCCAATATCTT
>JAEEGH010025755.1_pt1 | contig 11773 bp, 9 predicted proteins | sample 9134181 | NCBI WGS metagenome assembly JAEEGH01 (sample SAMN16246544, study PRJNA631951) | gut metagenome | biome: gut microbiome; feature: rumen; material: DP-attached | host: Bos | place: Iran: Karaj | collected 2018-10 | reverse complement strand
TATTCACCCCATGACCTTCCATACACCGCTGCAAGTCAAGGCTTACTGGCATGATGAGCTCGGCATTATTGGCAATCTTGACGATTTTCCGCTTCAGCTTACCGACCAAAACGTCCTTGTTCTGCGGTTGGTAAATGGTCCAGTGTTCGGTGAGGACATATTTGTAGCCAAAGAGCTTCTTCCAAAGCAAGGCCACCAGGCCAAGAGGGTAGGTGACATGTAAATGAATCAAGTCAGGCTTGAAGAAACGCTGCTTGATGTATTTCAATCCGTATTGATACATTCGCAGCATCTTGAGTTTGCGAATGGCGTTGATCTTTGGCGGACGGATGTAGATCTGCACGTGGGTATGGTGCGCTCCGGGAATCTCCTTGACCTCGAACGATTTCGTCATGTTCTTGCCGTCGCAAACGGAGAGGATGACGGAATGGCAATCCTCGGGTAATGCGTCAATCATGCGGACGCAGAAGTTGCCCAGGGTGGGGTCGTTGGGGGTGGGGAACCAACTTAATAGGTGCAGAACGTTCATGGCTTAGCAAGTATGCGTTTTGATGTCAATATCAAAGTATTTTTTTGGTGTCTCATACGGCACAAGCTTGTGCGTGGGCAAGTCTTCAGGCAGATAAACGGCACACAAGGTGTTGGAGATATGATAGATATGCTTGCGCTTCTCGTTAGGTGCACCGTCCAAGATGGCGCCCATCACATCCCAGCGGATGGTCTCAGGGTCGAGGCCGTAGTCGTGCCACACGATGATGCTACGCTCGCCTTTGAGCAGTTTGAAGGCGGTCTCGGTGTCTTTCTTCACGCTCTCGTAATGGTGGTCGCCATCGACGAAGACCATGTCATACTTGCCGAGATGCGGCTCGAAGTCAAAAGCCTGGGAGTCGCCGTATAGTTGTTCTACGTTGGTCAGACCCTTGCTGAAGAAGCTGTGCAAATCCGCATAAAGCTGGTTATTGGTCAGATTGACGATGTTTTCCTTCGGCAGGTTGAAGGTGACGCAATGCTCTGCCACATCGGCCAAATTGGCCACGCTCTCGCCACGCCAAGTGCCGATTTCGAAGTAGTCCTTCACCGCATAGCGTTTCGCCAAGGCGCGCAGCAGGGCAATGTCGATGGGCATGGTGGCACCCGAGAGATAGGCGTAAGGCTTCGCGATTTCGTGGAAGTCAGGGAACAATTCGTTGATTTCGATGACGGGCAGACCGTCGGTGAGGCCATATTTCCGGATGACGTCTTCCTTGTTGCTGTCCTCATCTTGAAGGACGAGGTTGAGCAGATAAGGATGCCTGATGATGCGCCCAAGGGCTTTTGTGAGTTTATGGAGTTTATTCATTTTTCGGTAGGTTGTTTCAAGAATTGTTGTTTCAAACCAACGATGTAGTTCTGTATCTCGCTCTTGGTCAATAAGAAGTCGCGGCTTTTGAAGTGCGACTCCTTGACGAAGAACACGAACAGGAATACCGCATTGACCGTATATGATACGGCAGAGGTGATGGCTGCACCTGTGACGTCATAGCGAGGTATCAGCGTGAAGCCGCAAACGAAGGTGACGACCAGTCCGCAAAGTGCCGCAAAGGTGTTCATCTGATAACGTCCGGTGCCCGAGTAATAGTGTCCGAGGATGAGGAAAATGCAGTAGAGCAAGATGCCTGGTGCCAGGATGCGGATGAGTCCCGCCATCTCGCCGAATTCGGGACCGAAGACGAAGGTGTAGACTGCAGGCGGTAGCAGGCACAATACTATGACGGCCAAGGCTGAGACAAGCAGACAGATTTTGCCCAAATCTAGAGTGAGTTTTTGCGCATAGGCGCGGTCGTCGGCATTGGCTATGCGGGCATATTGCACGAGGGCGATGCTGTTGCTGATGATCCAGATGGCCTCGGCGAGCGAGAGTGCGTTGGAGAACACCCCCACGCGTCCCACGCTGATGTATTTGTCCAACAGATAGTAACTCAAGCGCAGGTTGAAGAACTGCACGAAGTGTCCCGTCTGGTTGAGGAAACCGTATTTGAAAAGGTCTTTCAGTACGGGTTTGTAGTCCTTGTCCGTGTCATGGCGCAGGTTGGCGTATTCCTTCCTCAACATCCACACGCCCAGCAGGAAAGTACCACCGTAGGCGGCATACAGCCCGATGACATAGCCGTAGATGTCGGTTCGCTTCAGCAAAATATAATAGATGACCAAAGTCAAGGCCAAAAGCACGGGTTGGAGCAGCGTGTTGTAGTTGGCCTTCTTGATTTCTTCCTTGCCGACCAAGAAGCGAAAGTTGATGTTGCTGAGCGAGGAGATGAACGACAGAATGGCCACGTGAGCCACCAAGTCGGGCGCCAGCTTCGGATAGAACAGCCAGATAGCGAAGCCCATGATCACCGCGATGAGGGCCGCCCATACTGTGGAGGCCACCAAAATCTTCTTGAACGAATGGCGTGGGGCGAGATAGATGATGCTTGCACCGCAGATGATATCAGAGAAGATGAGGATGAAGGAGATGGTGGTCAAGAGTAGGGCTTGCGTACCTTTGCCCGTATCGCCCAAAGTTTGGGAGATGATAATGGCAATGGCGAAGTTAAGGACTGCCGCCAATATCTTGGTTCCAAAGGTATTTAGGATTTTCTTGAACACAATCTTTTGATATATAAATCAAACGACAAAAGTACGGAAATAGTTTATAGGAAACGAAGCATGGTAGAAAAACACTTTATTGCAATGGCAAAATAGAAGTCGTTGTGAAAAAAGACTCTGCATATTTGATTTATGCTTATATTTGCGGCTGATAACAAACTACTAAGAATAGAATAGAAATAAACAAGTAATTAATATATTATAAACCAAAGCATTAGCTATTATTCGCGTTCAAGAAAAAAGCCTAGGAAACTGATTTCTCGAAAGTCGGATTAAATGCAATCACGGTTAGCCCATGGTTAATCTACCACTCAAAACAGTTAATGCTCACACTATTTAGGTGTGGGCTGAACTAGTTGAGTGGGCGGGTTTCTTCCTAGGCTTCCCGTGAACGCGAAATAGAGAGGTTCACACCTTCTCTTTCCCGACAAGTGATTGATAGCGTTGCACAATGCTATCAATCATGAATAAGAAAATCAAAGTAGTTTCTTTATTTGCTGGATGTGGCGGTCTCGACCTTGGTTTTGAGAAGGCCGACTATGACATTATTTGGGCTAATGAGTATGACAAGGACATATGGGCTACATATCGGCTAAACCATAAATCTACATTTCTTGATACTAGAAGTATTACTGAAATCAACGAAGATGAGGTTCCCGAATGTGATGGGATTATTGGTGGACCACCTTGTCAATCATGGAGCGAAGGTGGTGCAAAAAGAGGCTTGAATGATAGTCGAGGAAGATTGTTTTTTGATTATATCAGAATTTTGAAAGCGAAACAGCCTCTTTTTTTCTTGGCAGAAAATGTTTCAGGAATGCTTCTTGACCGCCATACAGAAGCTCTTGGCAACATTAAAGAATCATTTAAGAATGCTGGTTACAAGCTCTCATTCAAAATGGTAAATGCTTGTGATTATGGTGTACCTCAAGATAGGAAAAGAGTCTTTTTTGTCGGATTAAGAAATGACTTGGATTTCGAGTTCCAATTTCCAAGGCCGATAGGTAAGAAAATGACATTAAGAGACGCAATAGGGGATTTGCCTGATGATCCATTGCCTGTTGCAAATGGTATTATTCATGAAAAGCAGAAGACCCAAGTCCCAAATCATGAGTACATGACGGGAGGCTTCTCTTCAATTTATATGTCACGCAATAGAGTCCGCAGTTGGGACGAAGTTTCGTTTACCATTCAAGCACAAGCACGTCAGGCTCCGATTCATCCACAAGCACCCAAAATGACATTTGTCAGCGAGAATAAAAGAGAGTTCAAGAAGGGTGAAGAAAAACTATATAGAAGGTTGAGCGTACGAGAATGTGCTCGTATACAAACTTTTCCAGATGACTTTGTTTTTCTTTACAACAACATTGCTATGGGGTACAAAATGATTGGCAACGCTGTCCCTGTTAATTTGGCCTATGAGATGGCAAAAGCGATTCGGTCACATTTATCGGTCTTTATGAAATAATAGTTATGCCTTCTCAAGTTGAAAACGGAAAAGCGTTTGAATATGCCATCGCGTTGGCATACTATGACTATTTAAAGTCAATAAGTGTTTTGACATGGCTTCATGAAGACTCTAGCCTTCAAAACGGGAGAAGGTGCTATGAGATTCAAGAAGATGATAAACAAAATGAGTTTTATTTGGCCGCTCAAAAAACTATTGAAACAATGGTAGCTATTGAGCCAGGACTTGTTTCTGCAAAAAATTCAAGCGATTTTTTGAGTATACGGCTTGCTTCTGATGCCGAAGGAATAATTGGTGATGTTAGGGATGTTATTTTTTCTCGTCCCAATAATTCGATGGGCTGGGAAATCGGCATTTCGGCAAAAAACAATCATGATGCGGTTAAACATTCCAGACTTTCGCCAAAAATTGATTTTGGCAACGAATGGATGGATTTTCCATGTTCACCAAACTATTTTTCGGAAATACAACCAGTTTTTGATTATCTCAAATCCATAAAAACAAATAATCCAAAAACGAAATGGGAAGATCTAGGCTGCTCTAAATCAGAGGATGTTTATGTGCCGTTATTGAAAGCGTTCAGAAAAGAAATGTTGCGCTTGACTAAATCTAATCCTATTGCATCAGCCAACTTGTTGCAATATCTTATTGGTAGAAAACCCTTTTACAAAGTAATAAAAGAAGACAACAAGAAAATAGTTGTTGTAAAGGCTTTTAATATTGGCGGAAAGCTAAATCAGACGGTAAACGGGAAAAAGCCTATAGTGAAAACTGACACTATTAAACTGCCGACAAGAGTAATAGAATTGGAGTTTAAGGAAGAATCCGACACAACTTTAATGATGATCTTAGATGAAGGATGGCAAATCAGTTTCCGCATACATAGTGCAAGTACTTATATTGAAAACTCGCTAAAGTTTGATATACAACTGATTGGAAATCCGCCAATTTTGTTTACACAGCATTTGTTTTGATAATAGGCTCTCTTTTTTCCAATTTTTAATGGCATTTCAAACCAGTCTTGTTATAAATTCACTTCACCAACCCCAAAATCACCTCAGGCTCAATGCTCATTTCAGTAACCGCGCAAAGCCCCATGCCCATATCTTTCAGGCTGGCACCCAACAGATAGACTTTGTCATCGATGATCAGGAAACGGTCGTGGTTTCGGTGTGGCAGTTGGATGAACTCAATTTCGGGATATTGGGCGTTGTGCTTCTTTAGGTCGGTGAGGAATTGCTCATTATGCCGAGTGTGGATGGTCGCCGAAACGCCATCGGCTCGTTTGGTGAACATGGAAAGCACCCGGTCGTCAACATAATTGTCGATAAGAACGATTCTTTGCTGGGCGCTTCTAACGAGATCTGAAATATAAGTCCATGCATCCCAGACGCAGCCGGAAGGGAAGACTTGCTCGGAGAGGAGCTTGGGGTTAAAGTCCTCGATTCTGTCAAGAATGACCTTGATCGTTTTGTCTGTCTCTTGTTGATGCTGCTCAATGTTGAAGATTCGCTCAATAATCTGCGTGTTGTGATTGACGAGTTGCGGAATCATGGTAAATGCGCGCATAATGCGGATGTTGACTTCCACGGCTGTGTCAGACCTTAATACACTGCTGAGCATGGCGATGCCGTTGCGGGTGAAGGCATAAGGCAGATATTTTATATTTTGACCTCTTTGGGTGTTCAAGGTCGCAATTTGCGACCTTGAAGAAAGTTCATCATTGTTCAAGATCACAATTTGTGACCTTGAATGATTGGCTTCCTCCTTGGTTAGTTGAAACATGAAATCCTCTGGAAAACGATTGAGATTTCGTTTCACCTGTTCGTTCAATCTTTTAGTTTCAACGCCGTACAGCATCGCCAAATCAGAGTCAAGCATTACCTGTTCGCCTCTTATTATGCGTATCAAAGATTCTATATTAATGCTGTTAATGCCTTTGATATCACAAATTGTGATTTCAAGTTTTGTTTCGGTGTCTTTCTTTGCCATATTCTTATTCTTTTGCTTATTATACCGCAAAGAAATACCTTTTGTCAAGACAAAGCCGTTGAACAAACGTTTGTAATCGACAGCAGTCGTTTGTTGTCGTTTGCTGTCGGATATGTTGTTGTAAATGAATAAGAAGTGAAATGTTTTAGCAGGGCTTCCAAATCCTCCCGCTGCAACTGTCACTCTCAGCTCCAGTTACCGAAGCCAAGACATTGGTCTTTCCCTCCAATTTCAACAGTCCAAGGAAAGCGAAGACCAAAGCCTCCTTGTAGTCGATAATCATCTTGTCGGGAATGATGACTTCGTGCGAGCTACGGGCTTGCAGGCGCTCCATAAGGAACTTGTTCCTCGCACCGCCACCGGTGACGAGAATCTTCCCTTTGGGCAGATGACTCACTCCCAATGCGATTTGCAAGGCGATGTGCTCCACAAAGGTGGCCAGCATATCGGAAACTGAAAGACCTTGCAAGAGCTCCTTCTGGTTCGCTTCGAAGAACTCTCTACCCAATGACTTGGGTGGGTACTGCCCATAGAAAGGATGCCTGTTCAATTGTTTCAACAGCGTAATGTCGACCTCGCCGCTACGGGCCAGCTCGCCATCGCGGTCGTAGGGTAGGCCTTTCATCTGGGCGAGATAATTGAGGGCTTGGTTGGCGATGCAGAGGTCGAAGGCGATGCGCTTGCCGTCTTCATCATAGGAGACGTTGGCGATGCCACCGATGTTGAGGCAGATCTCATAGTCCCCGAAAAGCAATTTGTCGCCGATAGGAACGAGCGGCGCGCCTTGTCCGCCCTTGCTGACGTCCTCGCTGCGGAAATCGTTGACGACGGTGAAACCACAAGCCTTGGCCAGTTCCTGCCCATCGCCGATCTGCAAGGTGTAATGCTCCTCGGGACGGTGAAAGATGGTGTGACCGTGCGAAGCGACGAAGTCGGGCGTGGCATTGTGTTTCTTGGCAAAAGCCAACACTTGTTCACCAAGGTATTTGCCGTAGTCTTTATCCAGTTGCACCAAGTCTTCAGGATGCTTGTGGAAGGCTTCGGAGAGTTGCTCGGTCCAGTATTCGGGATAGGGTAGGGTCTCGGCCTGCAAGATTTGGAAGTGGTAGTTGTCGCCCTCTTCTTGGAAGTGCACAAGGGCGATATCCAGCCCGTCTAACGAGCTGCCCGACATTAAGCCTATGGCGGTGGTCTCTTTCATAGGTCATTTTTTTATGGTCGGCGTTTCGACGGGCTCAACGACCTTAGCCTTTGCAGGTCCCTGAGCCTGTCGAAGGGCCGTCACAATACTGGTAACACTTTCCCCAATTGTATGCTATTTGAGCCTTTGACAAGTATCGTTTTTCCGCTAACAGGACTGCTTTCAAGATATTGACATAGGTTCTGGACATTATCGAAGGTCTTCCAATCAGGGTTCTCATTATAAGTGCTGAAGTTCGACCCGACCAACAAAGCCTCCTTGAATTTCAACTCCTTCATCAAGCCAAGGATGTTGCGGTGCTCTTCTTCGGAAGCCGTGCCCAACTCTCGCATATCACCTAATATTAATAGGTGTTGCTCGCCGCAGATACTGGCGAAGTTAATCAAGGCAGCGCGCATGGAGGTGGGGTTAGCGTTGTAGGCATCCATGATGATGCGGTTCTTTCCGGTCTCAATCACCTGCGAACGGCTGTTGGTGGGCGTGTAAGCCTCCAAGGCTTCGATGATGGCGCTCTCATCCACACCGAAGTACTGCCCCACGCAGATGGCAGCGGCCACATTCTCAAAGTTGTAGCTGCCCACAAGATGGGTCTGGATGAGGTGCTCCCTCCAGCCGACGCTCAAATATGGGTTGCAGGCAGCAGGAGCAACAGGGCAGAAGGACGCGCAATGCCTGCCATAGCTGATGCGTTCCTGTCCCTCGGATTGCTCCCAAAGCAACGGGTTGCCTTGGTTGACAAATACGGCCTTGCCATGAGCCTTGATATGTCGATACAGTTCGGTCTTGGTCTTGATGACGCCTTCGAAGCTACCGAAACCCTCCAGATGCGCCTTACCTATGTTGGTGATGAGGCCGTAGTCAGGGTCGACAATCTTGCAAAGGAAGTCAATTTCACCTGGATGGTTGGCACCCATTTCCACCACTGCAATCTCGGTTTCGGGCTTGATGCTCAGTAGGGTGAGCGGCACACCGATGTGGTTGTTGAGGTTGCCCATCGTGTGTATGATGTTGTATTTTTTGGCCAGCACTGCTGAGACGAGTTCCTTGGTGGTCGTCTTGCCGTTGGTGCCAGTGATGCTGAGCAGCGTGGCCTTGCTCTGCTGACGGTGATAGGCAGCTAAATCTTGCAAAGTCTTCAGTGTATCATCCACAATCAGGATGCGCTCATGTTGGGGCAGGTCTTTGCGGTCGGCGACGACGAGGCTGGCCACACCTTGCTCCGCCACTTGCAGGGCGAAGTCATTGGCATCAAAGTTCTCGCCTTTGAGGGCAAAGAAGACAGCGTCTTGCTCAATCTTTCGGCTGTCGGTGGAGACTTTGTAAGCCTTGATGTAGTGTTGGTATATGGTTTCTATCATAGGTGTTTATGGGTTCGGGCCCTTCGACAGGCTCATGGACCCTTGGCTTTTAATAAAAGAAGCCGCCTGACGGATCAAACGGCTTCAATGCTATCATGAAAAAGAATCTTATTACTTACTTTGCAAAGGAACTGCCCACCTTGTTCATGGCACAACGGAAGCCAATGGTTGAAGCGGACTGGTTCTGGTTGAGGTAACGGCGTGTGCCAGGGCTCAAGTAGTAAGGACCATCAGCCCAGGAGCCACCTTTGTACACTCTCGATTCGTCGCTGATGAGGGTCGTACCAGGAGTTTCGTTGGTGGCAGATTCATACATCTCTTTGGTGAAGACGCTCTGGTCGTCTTGAGGATCGCTCCAACGGTTACGGATGGCTGACATGTAGTCACCGTCATCATAGTTGGAGTTGAAGCTCGTACGGTAGTTCTGGCGCTTAGCAGCTTCTTCCTGAGGAATGGGCTCTCTACGGATACGACCAAGGGAGTCTTTCTGCAACAGGAAGCCTTCGTCATCAACAGCCTTGCGGGTAAATACGTTACCACGGAATGGGCTATAGTCGGCTACATCTTCGAAGGTCAAAGGACGATAGACGTCTTGGCACCATTCGGCAACATTGCCAGCCATGTTGTACAAGCCGTAGTCGTTGGGCCAATAGGAACCAACAGGGGCGGGCAGGGCAGCACCATCGTTCAGGTTGCCGGCAACACCCATGTAGTCACCAGGGCCTCTCTTGAAGTTGGCCATGAAGCTACCGTAATATCTCTTGTTGTCGGTGCGCAGACCATCACCGTTCCATGGATAAACCTTGCGTTCGCTGACGATTTCGTTGCTGGTGTTACCCACCAAACCAACTGCGGCATATTCCCATTCAGCTTCCGTGGGCAGACGATAGGAAGGCAACAAGATACCATCGTCCATTCTGACGTTACGTACGCCGTCGCCACCTTTCGAAAGGTCTTTCTTTCCATTCTTTACCTTGCCCGTGTATTGTCCGGCCAGATAAGCATCGGTGTTGAAGTTTTCTTCGTCTTGTTGAGTCGGGTCCCAATCGAGAATGCCAGCCTCAACGAGCATCAACTCGTTGACACGGTCGGTACGCCATGAGCAGTAGTCGTTGGCTTGCACCCATGTCACACCAACCACCGGGTAGTCGTTGTATGAGGGGTGGCGGAAGTAAATCTCCACCATGGGCTCATTGTATGACAAACGGTCACGCCAAACCAAAGTATCGGGAGCAGCGTTGCGTACTACCTGAGGGTAGTTTTGGCCGTAAACGCGGTTCAGCCAGTAGATGTACTCGCGATAGTCCACGTTGCTGACCTCAGTGCGATCCATGAGGAAGGAAGGAATGGTGACCTTGCGGGGTGAATTGTCCCACGAATAGGTCAGGTTGTCGGTCGTGGCACCCATCACAAAGGTACCGCCTTCGATGGCAATCAGGCCAGGTCCGATTTCCTGATCGTTGATTTCGGTGACTTCAAAGCCACCATTGTTGGCATCATTGTATGCCCAACCCGTGGTGCGCGAAGACTTCTTGGAGCAGGAAACGGTGAGCAGACCTGCCAAAACGATGATGGCAAATGTTTTGAATCCTTGTTTTCTATACATTGTCGTTTAGATTTGTTATCTTTAAACTATAATGGAATGCATTTATTGTATGCTTCTCAGAAAATTTTCAAAAAAATCACGCAAATTTATGGACTTTTTTTGAATCTGCCGTCATTTTTGTTGAATTTTATTTTTTCGACTGCTTTTTCGCTTTCGGATAATATTTTTTGCGTATCTTCGTTGGTTTAAAATAACTATACATAAAAAAGGTATGGTTTTTGTAATGGATTGACTTTTAACTGATAAAGATTTTATGCGGAATAAAATACGTTTGTTTACGGTGCTTTTTTTGATGGCTTTAGCCTTTTTTACCCCTGTTTCTCTTTTGGGTCAAATGAAGATGAGCCATCCAATCCGTTTGCAATGGAATGGTGTGGCTACGGAACGCATTGGCACCGATACCTTATTATATATTGCTCTTGAGTCGGCTGAATATCAAGGTACCATGCCTGTGTTTTGCGAGTCGTTCCCCATTTATGATGATGCAGTGAAAGTGGTGGTGCAGTGTTTGGATGTAAAGACCGAACCGCTTACTGAAGAGGAAAAGCAAGTGGCTGGTGATTTCTCATATCAATCTGATTTTGAAGTGAATGCCATCCCGTTACGCTCGCGTGACGAGGCTTTGCTCTCGATTCGGATTGTGCCTTTTCGTCAAGAAGGTGACCGCTATGAAAAGATGATTTCAGCCAATCTGTCGATTACCCTGATTCCTGATTTTAGCCATCAGCGGTCAAATCCAACTTACGCAAATCGTTCTGCCATGGCTTCGGGTGAGTGGTATAAGATTGGTCTTCCCGAAACCGGCATCTACAAACTGACTGCTTCTGACCTTTCTGCATTGGGCATCAATGTTTCCAGCATCGACCCACGTCAGATTCGTATATATCACAATGGTGGGGGCGTGTTGCCTGAGTTGAATGCTGTTTCACGTCCTGACGATTTGGTGGAAGTGCCCGTTTATGTGTCAGGCGAATCTGACGGCCGTTTCGACAACAATGACTACATCTTGTTTTATGGACGCGGTCCCGTCTGTTGGTCACTCGAACCAGACAAAGTTGCCTATACCCATAATCAAAATCCCTATGATGACTATGCCTATGCTTTCGTTGTTTTGGGCTTGGGTCAAGGCAAGCGAATCGGCGAAGCAGCCGTACCTTCTGGCAATGCCACTGAGATTGTAAATCAATTTCTTGATTATCAGGTTTACGAAAACGACCAGTATAATCTACACCATGTGGGACGCACTTATTATGGCGACAAGATGGACTTCACTTCGACCAAAAATATTGATTTCAGTTTCCCCAACGTGGTCACGTCAAGTACTTGTTGGGTCAAGTCGGCTTTGGCAGGACGTAATTTCCAGGCGGCCAATTTTGAGGTGCATGTCGACAATGTGAAAAAAGCGACGTATCCGATCAAAGTCACAACAGCTTCGTCGGAGAAACCTTTTGGCTATAACGTTGGAGGCTGGGTCAGTGCCCAACCTTCCAATGATAAGGTGCGTATTACGCTGAAACACG
>JAEEGH010025751.1_pt1 | contig 11774 bp, 7 predicted proteins | sample 9134181 | NCBI WGS metagenome assembly JAEEGH01 (sample SAMN16246544, study PRJNA631951) | gut metagenome | biome: gut microbiome; feature: rumen; material: DP-attached | host: Bos | place: Iran: Karaj | collected 2018-10 | reverse complement strand
TACCGCTATTCCTCTGAGTGAACGTGCGCTCGGGATGCGCTACTGCGTAATCTCTGCGCGTTACACCGCCGTGTAACTCACGATAACCTGCGTGTATCGTACGTCCGGGACGGAAAGAGCAGTGATGATGGTGATGATGCCATGCATAGCAGTGATGCCAATACCAGTCGTGTGCCCAGCAGCTATGTACATACCACCAACTCGGATAATATCCCCAATACCAAGGACTGTACCATGCTACCCAAGCTGTACCCCAGAACCAATCGTATATAACGGGTCTGTATACATATACCGGTTCGATGATATAGTTCGTACCATATACGTACTCATCGCCTACTATCTGCACTTTTACCTCGTTCTTCGCTTCGTCTTTCTCTACATATATAGAGGCTACGTCCTGATAGATATCTTTCGCCAAGATAGCCTGCAGTACTACCAAGCGTTTGTTACCTTCACCCGTCTCAACAACACGCAAGTAATCTACTTGGCCGTCTCCGTTGAGATCGAGGTTACAGAACGCGCTGTCCGGGTTGTTGAGCATCGTCTCGAACTCTTCCAGGTTCTTAGCCTCTGCAAAAAGCTTAGCTACAACCTTCAAGTCCAGGCCCTCGGAGATGTCCGAACTGTTGGCGGAAACGGTTACCGTCTGTTCCGCCCATGCCGCCATGCACATCAGCATCAGCGTCATCAAAAGTGTAGTTAATCGTTTCATAATCGTAATTTTTTAATGGTTATTACTAGAGTCCTATGTTCCTGGTTTCCTAGGGTCCTGGGCTCCTAGTTAATTTCTCTCAAATATCGTGCCAAACTCTTTACACCAGCTTCAGGTCGTGGTGCATCTTCTCTTTTTTGGTGCGCATATAGCGCTCGTTCCAGCGGTTCGGTTGGATCTCTATCGGCACGTTCTCCACGATCTCGATGCCGTAACTCTCCAGTCCCACGCGCTTCACGGGATTGTTGGTCATCAGCCGCAGTTTGCACGCGCCCATCTCGCGAAGAATCTGTGCGCCCACGCCGTAGTCCCGTTCGTCCGGTCGGAAACCCAGATGCACATTGGCCTCCACGGTGTCTTCGCCTTGCTCCTGGAGTTTGTACGCGCGGATCTTGTTCATCAGTCCGATGCCGCGACCCTCCTGATTCATATAGACGATCAGTCCGCGTCCTTCGGCTTCGATCATCTGCATCGCCTTCGCCAACTGCTCGCCGCACTCGCAGCGTTTCGATCCGAACACATCGCCGGTCATGCAACTCGAATGGACGCGGCAGAGAATCGGTTCGTCTTTTTTCCACTCGCCTTTGCTCAGCACCACGTGCTCCAGACCCGTCGTCAGGTCGCGGAACGGCGTCAGCATGAACTCCCCGTTCGCCGTCGGCAGGAACACCGTCTCCCCCCGCTCGATGAGGTTATTCCCTGTAGCGAAGCGTCCTGTAGGGCTCTGCCCGTCCTCTAACCTTTCACCTTTACTAAGCCTATAGGCTATGAGGTCTTTTATCGTGATGATCTTCAACCCGAACTCTTTCGCTACTTCCTGCAGTTGCGGCATGCGGGCCATGGTGCCGTCGGCGTTCATGATCTCTATCAGCGCCGCTGCCGGCTGAAAACCAGCCAGTCTCGCCAGATCGACACCTGCTTCGGTATGACCTGCACGCTGCAAGACACCTCCTGCGCGGGCGTACAACGGATTGATATGTCCCGGACGGCCGAAAGTCTCCGGCTTGGAAGCCGGGTCGGCTAACGCACGGATAGTAGCCGCGCGGTCGGCAGCTGACACACCGGTCGTGCAGCCTTCCAACTTATCTACCGTCACGGTGAACGGCGTACCAAGCATCGAGGTGTTATTCGCCACCTGGTGCATCAGGTCCAACTCAGCGCAGCGTTGCTCCGTGATCGGGCAACACAACACCCCACGTCCGTGTTGGAGCATGAAGTTCACCTTCTCCGGGGTGATAGCCTCGGCAGCGATTATGAAATCTCCTTCGTTCTCGCGATCCTCGTCATCCACGACGATCACGAATTTACCTTTTTTGAAGTCTTCTAAGGCTTCCTCTATAGTATTTATTCTCATAATTCTTAATGGTTGTCATGAACCTCTTGGCTTTGATAGCCCATGCTTCGGGATTGAACAAAGGCGAGTCTGTCGCAGCTTTGTAGGTCAGGAAGATACCCGTCGGCAGGAGCACAAACGAACTGAGCCACATACCCGCCCACGTCGGCCACAGAGCTTCGCGGGCCATCTTGTATCCCGTGTTGTCGATGATATAATAGACGATGAACAGGATGACGGAGATCACTACCGGTGCGCCTAAACCGCCTTTGCGGATGATCGCTCCCAATGGTGCACCGATAAAGAAGAAGATCAGGCACGAAAGTGACAGGGTGAACTTCTTGATAGCCTCCAGCTGGTGGTGATGATAGTATCGGTGCAGGCTGCGGGCGTAATCTGCCTTCATCTCCACGTCCATCTTCACCGACTGCACACTGGCTAAGGCACTCTTTACGGCACTTTGACGGTCGATAGGCGACTGTCGCTCGTAGATGCTGTCGAAGGTTGTCTTGTCGGTAGCCAACTGCTTCATGATCTTCACCGAGTCTTCGGCGCTTACCGTTGGCAGACGCAAACCGTAGCGTTTGGCTTCTGTGTAGAACGAATAACCCACGCTGTCGTTATGTTCTTTGATGGAATCGATGTCATGCAGTAGTTTGGTCAGTGGCTTCATACGGGCATCGCCTGCCACATCGGCCATATCTGCCAGATTCAGGCCGCTGTCGAAGTCGAGCACGATGCGCTTTGTCGAGAAGGTCTCACGGCGATAGGGGATATTGGCACTGTTGGCGAGATCCTGCGAACGCATATTCTCAAACCACTCGCCACTATAGAGCGTCAGTACCAGGTGTTTCTTCTCTTCCGTCGTCTGCATCATGCCGGAGTCGGCGAGAATGATGGCCTGGTCTTCGTAACTGCCAGTCTGACGGTAGATCATGATGCCATAGAGCTTACCCGTCGTCAAGTCTTTTTTCTGTACATAGATGTTCGAGCCGGGCAGACCGTCGTAGAACACACCTTCAGGAATCTCAAGTTCCGGACTCTTGTGCTTCACAGAGACAAGCAGTTGGTAGAACGACAGGTTGGCCTTCGGACCGATCACGTCCTGGAAATAGTAGGAGATGCACGAAATCAACAGGACGATGACGATCAACGGACGGAATGTCTGCATCAGTGAGATTCCCGCTGCCTTGATGGCTGTCAGCTCCGAACTCTCACCCAGGTTGCCGAAGGCAATCAGCGACGAGAGCAAAATGGCCAGAGGGAAAGCCTGCGGCATCAGCATCAGTCCCATGTACCAGAAGAACTGCGCCATGATTTCGAGCGACAGTCCCTTGCCAATCAGTTCATCGACATAGCGCCACAGGAACTGCATCATCAGCACAAACTGGCAGATGAAGAACGTACCAAAGAACAGCAGCCCGAACTGCTTAATAATAAATATGTAGAGTTTCTTAATTCTCAATTCTCAATTCTCAATTAATTACAGTCCGCTGGCACGGTGCAGCCTGTCGAGGTTGCTCTCCCATAAGATCCTCAGGCCGTCGGCATCGTCATCTTCGGCGAAGTCGGTGATCAGCAGGGTCAGGTGGTTCGTCAGCTCGCTCTTCCCGATGCGCATCTCCCAGTAACTGTCTTCGTCGCCCTCGACCTCGTCATCCTCCCATTTCAGACGGATGTGGTCGTACTTCACATACTCTATCAACTGTGCCTTGCGCACATCCTGTTCCGTCCAGGGTTCTCCCCAGGTGAAGATGAACTCGCCGTCACGCTCTTCCACGTGGTCTGCCAGCCAGCGTTCCAGCCCGTGGGCACTGCTGATCTGCTCCCACACGATGTTGTGAGACTTCGTCGTCAGGGGGTATTCGATGTCGATTCGTTGCTTTCCCATACGCTTCCGGTAAGTACTTGTTGTTGTTTTCGATCGTTTATTTCGGCACAAAAGTACGAATTTTCTGCGGAAATACAAAATATTTCTCGAAAAATTTTGTTAGTTCCGGAAAAAGTAGTACCTTTGCACCCGCTTAACAAAACAGATGATGGCGGGATAGCTCAGCTGGTTAGAGCGCATGATTCATAATCATGAGGTCGCCGGTTCAATCCCGGCTCCCGCTACTATCAAAGAAATCAGCAAGTTACGACACGGTAGCTTGCTGATTTTCGTTTGTGTCCCTTTAGAGTTGTTTCACGGGGAAGGTGAAGTAGGTGTCAGGGAAAGGCTCGTCTTTGAGGGTGAAGTGCCACCACTCGCTGTCGAGGGCCTTGAATCCGTGGCGGAGCATCGCCTGACGCAGGATCATACGGTTGGCGAACTGCTGTGGGGTGATGCTACGGCCTGCGGGACTCTTGCTGTTGTCGCCCGTATATTCACCCGTCTCGGGATTGCCGCAGAAGTCTGGATGGCTTTCTGGTCCGAACCAGTCGAAAGTGCCGCCCATATCAAGTTCCTTCTCCGTAGTCATATCGAAGAGGGTGAGATCGACGGTGGAACCGCGTGTATGGCCGCTTTTCTCATAGATGTACTCCTGTTCGAAAAGTACACTCTTGTCGAGGTCGGGATAAAAGTAGGTCTTCATCAGCGTGTCGGGGATGTCTTCCGCCCAGCGCACAAAATGGTCTACACCCATCTGCGGACGGTAGGCATCATAGATCTTCAACCGATAGCCTTGCGCCTTCACATCGTCGCTGACGGCACGGAGGGCTTGGGCTGCCTATTTCGTCAGCAGGGCGGTGGGTTGCAGATAACCGTCCACGCGCGTGCCCACGAAATTATAGGTGCCGTAATAGCGGATCTCGAGGATAGCGTCTGGCACCACATCGGTGATGTTTGTAAACTGGCTGCTGTCATCAGTGGGAGACACTGCGGTCTGTTTTTGGTCGTTGGAACAACGGTAGGCTGTCATTACGCCGCTGATGATGAGGACAACGGCAATCATACATAGATAATTTTTCTTCATATTCCCCTTTTTTGGTGGCAAAGGTACAAAAAAAGCCACAGATTACACAGATTATCACAGATTTTTCGTACCTTTGCGATGTAAATTATCATCGTCCAATGAGAAAATTGCGTTTCATCTGTCTGCTGACACTGATTACTTCTCTATTCTCAGTTGTCACCACCTCCGCCCAGGATGTCCTCGGTCTGGATGGTTCCTGGGATCTCTCCCTCAACGACTCGACGCATTACGACGACTACGTGATGCTGCCAGGCTCGCTCCAGTCGAACGGGAAAGGCGGCAGCAATTTTATGGGTAAGGCTTGGTATCGAAAGGGTGTCTATATCCCCCGTGACTGGAGAAAAAAGCGTGTGACACTCTTCCTCGAACGCCCTCACGCCGAGACCACCGTCTATGTCAACGGCAAGGAAATCGGTCATCAGACCTCACGTTTTACGCCCCATCAGTATGATGTGACACAGCATCTTGTGGCGGGCTATCGCAACACCATCGCCGTCTGTGTGAACAACAGCGACTGTAGCGGGATCTCTGGACGGATGGAACTCCTCACCCAGCCCCGGGAGATGAGCATTAAGAAAGTCAAAATCAACCCTGATCCTGTGGACGGTTTCCTGCAAATGACGGTATGGATCGACTGCGAACACCATCCAGTGGGGTATTTTGAGGATATGGTGATCATCATTGTGCCGGATGATAAGAAAGAAGAGGTCGCTTTTAAGACTACGGAGGATGTCGTCAGCCGTAAGATGGACCTGCGCATCCCTATCGGGACAGGTTTCGCCTTATGGGATGAATTCAGTCCGAAACTCTATCGGATGGGTATCAGGGTGGGTGATGATTACTATGAGACGACTTTCGGCCTGCGGATGGTGAAGTCGGTGGATAAACAGTTGTCTATTAACGGGCGTCCGCTCTGGTTGCGAGGCACATTGGAAAATGGTTTCTTCCCCAAGACGGCCTATCCGCCTGCTGACGAAAGCTCGTGGACTGATATCTTCACAAAAGTGAAAGCTTACGGTCTGAACCACGTGCGTTTCCGCACCTATTGTCCTCCCGATGCTGCCTTTGCCGCTGCCGACAAACTGGGTGTCTATCTCCTTCTCGAAGGGACGATGACGCCAGAGGAACAGAAAAGTATCTCAGACACTTACGGCCATCATCCTTCACTGGTAATGATGAATGCCGGCGACGGTTGGAACTGTCCGATGATTACTTGTGGGCAGAATCAGGAGGAACCGATGTCCTGCTATAAACAGCAGATCGAGTGTAACCTGCTTTCGAAGGACGATATGGGATTCCTGTTGCCGTCGCTCGATGAATGTAGTCGCTTCCCTGCCAAAGACTGGTGTGAATTCTGCTCACCCTTGATACCTTTGGCACGATTCCCGAAGTCCGACTATACCACTACCGATACACTTCAGGTGCCTGTCGAAGTCTATAACGCTCTCTATGGCAATATCTCTCCCATCCGCAAGGCCTATTTCATCACAGAGGGAGAGCGTGTCATCACGGGTGGTGCCCTCTCTTCCGACAGCATCCCGATGGGTAAGAACTGCGTCATCGGTACTGTCGTCTGTCCCCTCGACAGCATCAACAAGCCCTCGAAACTCACCCTCACTGTCAGTATCGGTAAGGAGGTGGTGAACCATTGGGACTTCTGGGTTCGTCCGGAAGCGCCGAAGCAAGAAGACAACCTCAAAGAATAACGATATGCAGACGACCAGACACTACCTGACCCTTCTGCTGATGCTCTGTTGCGTCAGCGCCCAGCCACAGGGGCGTGAGAAATATGAGTACACACGTAATCTGCCCGTTTATGCCGACTCGCTCATTGCCGATCTGACCTATCCATTGGCTTGGGGAAATAGCGACATCCGTGACTTCGACGCCTGGAAACGGGCTGCTCGTGAAAAGGTATTCGACTGTATGCTTACCCCACCGCCGGCACCCGTCAACGGTTTTGAGGCAAAGGTTCTCTATGAAGAGCAGCGCGAGGGCTACAAGGCCCGTAAACTCGAGATCTGCCTCTCCCGTTACTACACCGTTCCTGCTTATTTGCTTATTCCCGACGGCAAAGGTCCCTTCCCTGCCGTGAATGTGCTGCACGACCACGGTGCCCATCTCTTCATCGGCAAGGAGAAGGTCATCCGTCCCTTGGCCTGTGAGGATTCCGTCGTCATCAACGATGCTGAGGCCTGGGTTCAGAACTACGAGGGACAATTTTTCGGCGACTACCTCGCCCAGCACGGCTTTGTAGTCTTCTCCTTCGATGCCCCTATGTGGGGCGAACGGGGTCAGAAGGAAGGACCTCGTCGAGACAAATACGATATGATTGCCGGCAATATGATGATGTACGGCATCGACCTCTCCGCCTATATGACCTACGACGACCTCCGTGCCACCGACTATCTCGCCTCCCTGCCTGAGGTGGATCCGAAGCGCATCGGTTGTACGGGCTGGTCGATGGGCGCTTACAGGACGTGGATGCTCTCAGCGCTCTCCGACCGTATCAAGGCTGGGGCGGCTGTCTGTTGGATGGTGACCACCGATGAACAACTCACCTTGCACTACAGCCGTACCGAGAATGGTGGCTTTGCCAACTGTCTGCCTGGCTTGCGCCGTTGGCTCGACTATCCTCACATCGCCAGCATCGCCTGTCCCAAGCCGATGCTCTTCATCAACGGCTCTCAGGACAAACTCTTTCCTGTGGCTGGTGCGCAGAAGGCCTTCGCCATTATGCACGATGTCTGGAAGAGTCAGGGTGCAGGCGACAATCTCGAGACAGAACTCTGGGACATACCCCACAGCTGTCCCCTCAAAGCCCAGGAACGTGTGTTGCGATTCTTCCAAAAGTACCTGTAACAAAAATCTTTGTTATAAGGAGGTTGTAGATAAGTACTATACATTTGTTAAGAAGAACAATTTGAACTTCCTCATTCTTCCCCTCTTTGCTTTTGTTTCAGACCGAATTGCGTTAATCTTCCCAAATCGCTTTCTTATTACAAGATTTTTTTGTAACTTTGCAACCTATTAATGAATTCACTATGTGGTCAACGTTAATATCTGTCATATTGGTCATTAATGAACTGATGGCCTCCAATGCGGGCGAAGTGATGAGTCCCGCCACCAACTTCGACAGCTGGATTGAATTATATAATCCTGACGATCAGGAAATCAACCTGAGTGGCATGTACTTGAGCAATGATGCTGAAAATCTCAAACGGTGGAAAATGCCCAGCAACATTGGGAAGGTGCCTGCAAAGGGATTTTTAGTGGTGTGGTTGGGTTCTGACAATATCAAGAGCAACCAGGCCCCCTTCAAACTTGACTGTGACGGTGGTACCATTTACCTGAGTGACAAGAACGGCCAACTCGTGACAAGTCAGGATTACCCAGAAGCATTGAGTCGCACATCCTATGCCCGTAAAACCGATGGTGGTGACGAATGGGGTTGGACGGCAATGGCAACACCTGGTGCCTCGAATGCCACAGCCATTTTTGCCAGCAACCGTCTGCCTCAACCTGTTGTCGATCAGGGCAGCCAAATTTTCAAGAGCTCTCTCTGCATAAAGGTGGAGATACCCGAGGGCACGACCCTGATGTACACCACCGATGCCAGCGTGCCTACCGTTTCCGACAATACAGCCAGCAAGAAAAGCGAAGATGGTGTGTTCACCATTAATAAGACCACCAACTTTGTGTTCCGTCTGTTCCAAGACGGCTATCTTCCAAGTGTTCCCGTTACCCGAAGCTATATTAAGACCAACGACAACTATACTGTTCCTGTTGTTTCCATCGTCGGCAATGAGAAATACTTCACCGACCCGATGTGGGGTATAGACGTAGAAGGTAAAAACGGGAAATCCGGTAATGGCCGCAATGATGCTGTAAACTGGAATATGGACTGGGAACGCCCCGTGAACTTCAGCTATATCAGTCCATCGGAGGGGATGCTCTTCAACCAGGATGTTAACATCAGTGTCTCTGGTGGATGGACACGGCAAATTGACCCCCGTTCGATGAAACTAAAGTCAAACAAAGTTTTTGACGGGCAGAACCGTTTCGACTATTCCTTCTTCCCACAGAAGCCTTATATTCGCAGTAAGGTCATTCTACTTCGCAATGGCGGTAATGATGTTTGGCGTAGCCATGCCCGTTTCATGGATCCAGCCCTCACCACCATCGTCCAGCGCTCAGGTATCGACGTTGATTTGCAGAGTACAGTGCAGGTCATAGAATACATCAATGGTAAGTTCCGTGGTGTTGTAAACCTACGGGAGCCCAACAACGACAAGTTTGTCTATGCCAATTTCGGTTATGACGACGATGAAATTGATATGTTTGAGAACGAAGAGTTCAAGAATGGTACAGAAGATGTCTTTGAGCAACTCTGCGAACTTTCCACCCGCATTAATGACCCAGGCGTCTATGATGAGGTGAAAACGTTGCTCGATATCGACGAGTTTACCAACTATATGGCTGTAGAGCTGTTTCTTGGCCACGATGACTGGCCAAACAACAATGTCAAGGCCTATCGCAGTCAGGACAACGGTCGCTATCGCTTTGTCCTCTTCGACCTCGATTATGCATTTTATGGTCGCAAAAGGTCAAGCAATCTGGGACAGGTACTCGACAACTTTGAGGGGATTGCAATGATCAGCCTGTTCTTGAATCTGCTCAAGCACGACGAATACCGAAAGAAGTTCATCGACACTTTCTGTATCGTAGGTGGCAGTGTTTTTGAGAAGCAGCGTGCCACGGCCATTGTTGACGAACTGGCAGATTTTATGCGTCCGATGTCAGAACTCGACGGCTATCTGCCCGACAATTCCTCCAATACCATCAAGACCCAACTGAGGACACTACTGACTACTATGAACAACATGCTTCAGCAGTATAAGCCGATGAATCTCACAAATGTTAAGAAGCTAAACGTCGCTCTTGCTGCCGATATAGATGAGGCCAACCTTTATATCAATGGACTTCAGGTGCCCTATGCTGCGTTCGACGGAGAACTATTCGAACCAGTCACCATTGAGGCCAAAGCTCCTGCAGGCTACACCTTCGCAGGATGGAAGAAAGGCTCCAGCGCCACCAACGAACTCTTCAATATGAATGATACTTGGAAATATTATGACGGAGGTGCTCTTGCGTCCAATTGGAAATCAGACAGTTATAATGACTCTGGCTGGTCTTCCGGTCAGGCTCCCTTAGGTTATAAAATGATAGGCGTGAAGACCACTGTCAGCTATGGCTCCGATGCCAACAGAAAGAATCCCACCACCTATTTCCGCAAGTCCATCAACCTCAGTGCCACACCTTTGCGCAGCGATGCCTTCTTGTTGAACTATCAGGTGGATGATGGCTTTGTCGTTTATGTCAATGGGCAGGAAGCCGGACGTTTTAATATGCCCGATGGTGACATTACCTTCAACACATTCTCCTCAAGCTATGCTGAAAACACGCCCATGACAGGCACTATCGAACTGCCACCCTCGCTGTTCAAGGGTGGCAATAACACCATCGCCGTTGAAATCCATAACAACAGCTATACGTCCAGCGACCAGTTTTGGACGGCTGAACTGCTGACCTCCATCGGATCCGCTGCCGATGAGTTGGTATCGACCGATTCTGTTCTCAATATCACAGCCGATAGCGGCAAACAGATATTCGTGGCTTGCTTTAAGCCCATGTCGGATGAAGAACAGACGGCCCAGGGCATCATGCCCGTCCGAATCAACGAGGTTAGCGCCTCCAACGGCATCTATGTCAACGAATACTTCAAGCGCGACGACTGGGTGGAACTTTATAACACTACCAATGCGCCCGTCGATGTGGAGGGTATGTATCTGACCGACAAGGAATCAAATCCTAAGAAATACCGGATCACCAAAGGCGATACTCAAGCTGCCACCGTCATTCCTGCCCACGGTTATCTGATCGTATGGTGTGACAAACTGGAACCGACAACCCAACTGCATGCTGACTTCAAACTTGCTGCCGAAGGAGGCATCGTCATGCTTACCGCCGCTGACGAGTCGTGTAGCGACCTGCTTACCTATACAGAGCATCAGGGGGATCAGACGGTGGGCCGTTATCCTGACGGTGCTTCTGACGTCTTCGTGATGAACATCCCCACCATCGCCAAAGCTAACATCACCAGCAGCTATCTGACCGCTGTGAGCCAGCCTCATGAAACAGGTATCCGCGATCTCATGACTGATGCTGCTAAGGATATCAGCATCATCTATCATAAGGGCAGCCTCGTGATCAGCAGTACACTCGCTGATGACTTGCAGATTAAGATTGTGAATCTGGCAGGACAAACGTTTATGAATACGACCATCCAGCTATTCGGAGGCTATGCTGAAATCAGCGTCAGCCAATTGCCCGCTGGCGTCTATATCGCCAACGTCACAGACAAGCATGGCCAGAAGGCTGTTTGCAAATTTGTCATCAATACTAAGCTATCGCGCTGAAAATCCGCTGACCCTATAGAACACCTTCGTCAGCGAGTGTAAGAGAAAATCGGCAAGCGATTGATAATCAATTACTTGCCGATTATTCTTGGTGATCCGTTTGGGAAGTTCTTTTTTGAATAATCGTGGCGAATTATGACTACTATGGAATATAATTCTGCTGAAAATCAATAAGTTATATAAGACATGGATAGTCTTATATACCCTAAATCCCGAATATAACCATGAAAATATGGTTAAATATCTATAAATATTTGTTATTCAATAGCTTTCATTTGAGAATATTTGAATTT
>JAEEGH010025750.1_pt1 | contig 11775 bp, 10 predicted proteins | sample 9134181 | NCBI WGS metagenome assembly JAEEGH01 (sample SAMN16246544, study PRJNA631951) | gut metagenome | biome: gut microbiome; feature: rumen; material: DP-attached | host: Bos | place: Iran: Karaj | collected 2018-10 | reverse complement strand
AATTTCCGCCCGCTCCTTCACGATTTTTGCCTGCTCTTTTTCGCTTTTGTCCGTGTCGGCCGCAAAAACGGCGGTCGTCATCAGGCAGAGCACAAGCGCCGTCATCAATAATGCCGCCATTTTTTTCATAAACTTGTTCATTTTTATCCGCCCTTTCTCTTCGTATATGTGTACTTTGACATTTATATTTTATTCCCCTGCTGTGCCGGAATCAAGGTAAAGTTCCAGAATGTAAAAAGAGGGACTGCCGCAAAAAGATTTTTTCTTCCGCGGCAGCCCCGTTCAGTAAATTATCGACTTTTTCATCGGTTCAAAAATACGAGGCCGATCATGCAGATGATTGCGCCGAGGATTTTGCTCCACGAAATCGTCTCATGGAACAGAAAATAACCGAGGCATAAAAGCGCCATGGCAAGAAACGCGCTTTGCGTGAGGAAGCCGGTGCTGACGGGCCATCCTGCCTTGTAAGCGTAAATCCATCCAGTTTCCAGCCCGACGACGGCAAGGCCGAGAGCGACGGGCGCCCAGTTCAGCCTGCCGTATTCCTTCCACAAATCGGCACCCTGCGTCAGGGAAAAATATAAAATCCCGGAAACGACCGCCCCTATGAGGTATGTAACCGTCAGCGTCGCGAAGGGATTCATCGCCTTTGGGACGGACTTGGCGCATATCTGATAGATAATATTTGCAAGAATGACCAATGCCATCGGCCAAATGTAAGAGACCATACTGAATCAATCCCCCAAGTTCAAGATTTGGCCTGTTTTGACGGCAGGTTCCCAACCGTTTCCACGAGATGCATTTGGGCGCTCGCTGTCCTTTCGCAGGGGTTCATCCGTAGAGGAGCCGCTCCCCGTACGCGGCGAACACGCCCGTTTCTCCCGCGGTAAGAAGCGACAGTCCTGCCCGCGCCGGGCCGCAAAAAACGGCGCGCCGCCCAAACCGTCGGGCCCGCGCGCCGTTTGCATGTACCGGTTCTATTAAATCTTGAAGGCAGACGTCGCGTTCTTGAGCTCCATCGCAAGATTGGAAAGCGCGTTGCTTGCCGACGCGATTTCCGCAGACGCCGTGGACTGCTCCTCCGCCGCCGACGAAATCACCTGCGTGTTCTGGGAACCCTCGCGGCTCACAGTGTCGATAGCGTCGATCGACGTGACGATATTCTGCATGCCGTTGTCGATCGTCTTCGCCGACTGCTTGATTTCGGAGATTTCATGGTTGACCGACGCCACGCGGCGATTGATTTCCTCGAACTGTTCCGCCACGGCGCGGATAGACGCGAGGCCGTTGGTAACTTCGCCCGTGCCGCCTTCCATCGAGGCGACCGCCGCTTCCGTGTCTTTCTGGACGTCCCCAATCAGCAGGGAAATATTGTCCGCCGCCGCCGAAGACTGTTCCGCCAGTTTCCGCACTTCCTCCGCGACGACCGAGAACCCTCGGCCGGCCTCTCCGGCGCGGGCCGCCTCGATGGCCGCGTTCAGCGCGAGCAGATTTGTCTGCTCCGAAATCTGGGAAATCGTTTCCACGATCTGCCCGATCTGCGCCGAATTTGCCCCCAGCTTCCTGACGACGTCCGCGGAAGCCGAGACGCTGCCTTCGATGCCGCTCATTTTCGCGATGGCTTCGTTCATCAGACGCGCCCCGGACTCTGCAGCGTCTGCCATCTGCTTCGCGCTCTCGGAGACTTCGTCCGTTTGCTTCGCCATCGCCTCGATATCGTTAAAGGCTGTGTCAATGGTCTGCTTCGTAGCGTCGACGCTGCTCAGCTGCTTCTCCATGCCTTCGGCCACCACGCCGGCCGTCTTCGTCACATTGGTGGCGGTCTCCGCCGCCTGACGGGAGCTCGACGCCAGCCCTTCGCTGGCCGCCGAGACCTGCTCCGAGCTGTTCTTCATCTTGACGATCAAGCTATAGACGTTGTCCTTCATGCGGTTGAACTCGGTCGCCATTTCGCCGAACTCGTCGGTGGAATCGACTTCCAGCGGGTTCATGCGGAGGTTGCCTTCCGCGATTTCATGCAGGCCCTGATTCAACAGGACGAGACGGCGCACAACGCCGTTCGCGAAGAAGAACAGGGAGCCGGTGAGAAGAAGGACGCCGATAGCCGTGAGGCCGATGTAGAGATACCGGAGCTTGGCCACGCCGCCGAAGGAGCTGAGCTCCGGCAGCTCGATGGCCGTGATCCAGCCCGTAAGCGCCATGACATTATAGGCGACAAGGTGTTCCTTGCCGTCGACGATTTCCGTGAATAACCCGGTTTTCTGCTTTACCATCTCATCGACGTGATTGCGGAAGAGCGGGCTTTCCGAAAGTTTCTTGAGATTCTGTTCCGCGTTGGCGGAAACATTGATCAAGTCCGTCTTGGGGTTGAGGATGTAGCCGACGCCCTCGCCCTCAAACTTGATGCGGCCAACGTGCTCCTGAATCGCGTCCATGCGGATATCGAGGCAGATGCCGCCGCCGACGCCGTTCTGACGGGAATACGGCATGGTCGCGGAGACGACGAGCTTGCCGGTCATGGCGTCCACATAGGGATCGGTGTATTCAAATTTGCCCGTCTTTTTGATTTCGATATACCACGGGCGTTCGCGCCATTCTCTTTTCCCGTTCAAATCGCCGGCGACCAGCGCCCATGCCCAGCCGTCCTCGCGGACGTGGTAAGCGTCCTGGAATTCTTTGTCGGCCAAGATGCCGGTCAACATTTCGGGCCGCTTCACCGTGGCGTCGTCGGTAATCTTGGAAAAGGTCGCCGCCATGGATTTCGCGTACTGCGCCTTCGAGGCCAGCCAGGATTCAGCCTCGTCGGATTTGGATACGATATTCGCCAGGAGTTCCTTCTGCGCCGCTTCCTCCACAGAATTCGCGGCCGTATTGTAACCGATGACGGAGATGACGATCATCACCGCGCCGATCACGCCCGCCAGCATGACGAATTTCTGCTTGATCTTCATATGATCCTCTCCTCTTCTTTTCTGTTCCGCACGGTTTCCGGCGCGAGACCTGCGAAACTCGGACCTGTTCGCAGCGCCGCCGGCACCGAAAACTGTCGGAACCAATGCCGCCGGCACCTCAAACGTGCGGCGCCGGTCCCTTTCATCATCGCTCCTTCCCCTTTCAGATATCTATCATAATTATACTACTCTCGTTTTTCCCATACAAAGGGAATTGAAGGTTTTTTAGGAAAACAGGCGGCAAAAAGCGGATGTTCCCGCCCTTTGCCGCCTCACAGTCGTTATATTAGCATCCTTTGAAATTTTCCCAGCCTACAGTCCCACAGACGTGACCGGGGCACTCAGCCTCTTTCGGGCAGTTCGTCCAGCAGACGCCCCCAGCCGCTTTTTTCAGCAATTCGTCGTCCAGCTCCACGTCCGCCAGTTCCGCCAAATACGCCTCGGCCTCGTCCTTCGTCAGCTCAACTCCCTCCGTTTTCGCCACCTTCATCAGCTCGTCGGTAGTCTTGCAGGCTGCCGCCTTTAGGAGTTGCTCTTTCGTCAGAGTTTCAATCTTTGCCATGTCGTTTTTCCTCCCACTTCCGCCTGTTTTAAAAGCAACTGAATTTTTACGGTAGGAAAGTAGGATTTTCCTACTTTCCTACTTTCCTACCGCAGAAATTTTATATCTTAGCAATCCTTCAACGTTCCGCACTTGAACGCGCAGCCGTCGACCATGTAGCAGGTCTTGACGCCGCCCGCCACGGCCTTCATCGCCTCGTCGTCCAGCTGGAAGTCGTTAATCTCCGCCATGTACGCCTCGGCCTCTTCCCGCGTCATCTCGTAGCCTTCGGACTTGGCCAGGGCAAGAAGTTCGTCGGCGTCCTTGCAGCGCAACGCTTTCTTCACCATTTCCTTCGTCAGTTCTTCCCGTTTCAGCTGTTTTGCCATTGGATAAAGCCTCCTTATCTTTGTTTCTCCTCATTCTTTTCTTCCGAGAAGAAAATTCCCGCTTCTTTTATGATATCGAACATTTCCTTCTGGCTCGTGGACGTCATCAGCGTCTCACGCTCCTTTTCCGTGAGACGGGAGACCGGGCCCGCCAGGGAGACGGTAAGTTCGTCTTCCTTTGTCTCTTCCCACTTCTTCCCGACGACGCGGGGGGCGACGAAGGCGAAAATCTCCTTCGACTCGCCGCAGTTCTCGCGGAAGTAGCTGCCGTGGTTCCGATGCGCCTCCGGCGCGCAGCCGCCCCGGCAGATGAAGATATACGGACAGGTCTGGCAGGGCTTCATCAGATCCGCAGTGCGGGTGCGCCATTTCGCTTTCGAGAAGTTGAAGAAGAAGCGGCCCATCTCCTCATCGGTGAAGCCTACGGCTTGCTCTTCCATCGCCACGAGGTCCCAGCAGGAATAGAGCAGCCCGTCGGGGGCGATGCAGAGCATTCCCTGCTCCGCGCCGCAGAAGGACGGTGCGAAGCGCGGATAGTCCTCCTGCTTCATGGCGGCGGTAAGCCCGTGCATGGGCATCGAATACTGGCTCTGCTTCCTGATGGCCTCCAGCGGCGGAATACCAGCCGCAAGGATCGCGTCCATCACCTGCTGTTCCGTCACCTTCGTCGGCGAGTCGGCGGGCTCCGATACCGCCTTGAAGTAATAAGAGAAAAAGCCTTTGCGCTTCGGTTTCGGCTTTCCGGCCTTCTTCGCCGCCTGCTCTTCCTGATGCGCTTTTTCCCGTTCTTCCGGCGCGGCCTCCTGAAGTCCCCGGGCCGCCAGGTCGTCGATCAGCGCCTTGACGCCGCCGATATTATCCCCGTTCGTGTTCACCCGCAGGCTGATGTCGACGCCGTGGTCGAGGGCCAGTTTCACGTTCTGCAGGATCTTGTCGTAAGTCGGAACGCCGTCTCGATGGAGGCGTCGGCGATCATTCAGCGCGCCCACGCCGTCCACCGTGACTTGCAGCTGGGATATCTCAAACTCCTCCAAAAGGTCAATATAGGCGTCGAGGTCGTAGCCGTTGGTGATGCCGGAAAGGCCGAGCCCCATCGCCTTCGCGTGCTCGCAGATGTTCCGGACTGTCTCCTTGTTTTCCTTCAAAAGCGGCTCGCCGCCATAGAGCGAGACGCCGTCGATCTTATGGCCTTTGTCCCGCTGCTTTTGGAGCGCGGCGAAAACGGCCTCCACCATTTCCGGTTTCATCTCATGGCCGAGCCACTCTTGTCCGCGCGTAAGCCGATGGCGCTCGAAGCAGTACGGGCAGCGGAAATTGCAGTCGTAGGTGGGCAGGATGACCGGCCCGGTGCCGGCGTGGCCCACCAGCTTGTTCCAGACACGGCCGAGAAGCCGCGCGTCGGCCAGCTCGCCCTCCTCGTCCTTCCGAGTGATATGGCCGCGCACCATCAGCCGCTCCCGCAGCGCGAAGGGCAGTTTCACCAATTCGCCTTCGCGAAAGATTGCCGCCACCGATTCGTCCACTACGTCTATCGCGCCATAGAGGCCGTTGATGAGCAGCGCCTTTCCGGGGATTTCCTTGTCGTCCGTGCCGATCAGGGGCAGGATGATTTCGTATGTACTGACTCTCATGTATTCTCTCCCAATAAGTTTAATAAACTCAGTCGGCCATCGTGTGCTTGGGGCAGTCCTCCATATAGCAGATGCCGCCCGCCGCTTTTGCAAGCGTCTTTTCGTCCAGCTCGACGTCGGCCATCTCCGCCATATATGCCTCGGCCTCTTCCTTCGTGATATCGAAGCCCTCGGCCTTCGCCAGCGAGCGAAGCTCCTCGGCGGTCTTGCAGGCCAGCGCTTTCTCGATTTGCTCTTTGGTCAGCTCGTTCCTGTTGATCTTTGCCATTGATAATACCTCCTTCATTTTAGGTTTCCCCGGTCAGGATATTCCCTGCGCGCTTTCAACTTTCGGCTATAGAGCAGAATCGGGTGCAGGGTTTTTTATGCTTATGACATTTCAGCGACCAGCACGTTTGGCCGCCCGCGGCGCTTTTCAGCGTCTCGTCGTCCAGTTCATAGTCCGCCATCTCCGCGATGTACGCCTCGGCCTCTTCCTTTGTCAGCTCGACTCCCTCGGCCTTCGCCGCCGTCATCAGCTCATCGGCGGTCTTGCACTTCATCGCTTTTTCGATTTGTTCCTTCCTGAGTTCGTTCTTGTCGATCTTTGCCATTGATAATACCTCCTCACATCTTACCACATCCGCCTAATCGTCAGCGCGCACATCATATCCTTGTCGTGCGCTCCCTTTTGCAGTCCCGCGTCCCCCGCGAGCCACCACCCCGGAGCAAATTCCGCTTCGCCGCTCAGGCTTATCACGAAATGGGTCGCATCCTGACTGTTCCGCATTTCGTAACTCGACGCATCGTCGCCTACATAGCCGAAGGTCAGTTTCGGGTCCGCGCCCGAAAACGCGTGCTTCGCTCCGAGCCGCAGCGCGTAGCTGCCGCCCGCGAGGTAACGCTTGAACTCGAAGCCGAGGCCGCACGCGAAGTAGGTGTTCGTCGCGCCGTTCACCCGCTGGCCGAATATGCCAGCGCCGCGTTCCGTGTAGCCGTCCTGCCAGAGCTCGGAAAGCTGCAGGTTGATATACGGGCTGATATGCCACGGCGTGTCTTTCATCGCGTGGAGATCGTATTTGTATTCGCCGCCGAGCTCCAATATCCGGCTGTCGTAATCCGCTTGCGGGAACAATCCCATGCCTGCGATCGTCCGCGAGAGGTCGTTCTTCAGCCAGCCGTAATCGAGATAGACATAGCCCTCATGGGGGCCGTGGGTATATCCTCCGTAAAATCCGAGGCGCGTGTCCTTCAGTTCGTTCCGCGCGCCCGTGTCGGCGAAGCCGACCGTCCCGTAGCTGACGAACGCGCCTGCGCGCCAAGCCTTCCCATAGGCGCGGTCCCAGCCGCCCGCGAAGGTCGTGCCGTGGTAGTAGGCGCCGCCTTTCAGGTCTCCCCAGTTCTTCGCGACCTTGAACCAGAAATCGTTGTCCGCAGGCATGGGGAGCTTCATCGGGAGCTCGATCGATTTTTCATCCTTCCCGTCTGTGAGATTGGCGACCGGGAGCTTCACGTTCACGGGCTTCTGCGCGAAGGCTTCGGCGAGGCGCGAAGAGACGATATGTCCGGTCATGGCGTTGGTCTGGGCTAGGCCCATGTTCTGCGCCGATGCGTTCGACGAGATGGAAGAGAGCGCCTCTTTCGCGTCGGCCGCGTCGAGGCTGAACAGCGGGCGCATTTCGTTGACGCGGGGATCATTGGCGCCGGAAAGGCCGTCAAACATATGGAGCATCGCGCCGTAAGTCTCGTTCACCGTCGCGTCCGTCGTGCCGAGATTGTTCGCCGCCGCGGTCGTGACAGTCAGCGTATTGTCGTGGATCGAGCCCGTCGTGTTGAGCATGCCCGTGGCGGCATAGGGCGAGCCTTCGGGATTTTTGATATCGCCGTTCAACGTTTGGGCTTCCAGCACTTCCAAAGTCTCGTTGGGCAGTATGTTCGTGGCCGTGGCGGTGGAGCCGTCAATATCCGCGTCCCCCGTCACGGCGATATGGCCCGCCGCACCGCCGCCGTATGCGCGCAAGACGCCGTCGGAGACGAGTTTGCCATTGATGTTCATGGTTGCGTCTGCCGACGATGCGCCGATACTGCCGTGGTTGAAGAACTGGCCCGTGGTCCCGTCAGAAAAGCCGTACGCCATTTTCCCGGTCATGTCGTTGACCGTGAAGCTGCCGCCGTAAAGCGCCGCGCCTTTCGCCACATTGACGTTCACGACGTCCGCTGTGCCGCCGAAGTTCAGAGTGCCGCGATTCACGTTCAGCTTCATGTTGTCCGCGCCGGAGATGTTGCCGTTATAGTTCATATTGGCGTTGAAATTCAGGTTCGTCACGAGGTCGGGGATATACTTCTTGTATGGGATAAACTGGTCTTTGTACTGGAGCATCAACCCTCCCTCGTAAAATCCGGTTTCCTCATCCTTGGTACAAGTTTCTTCGTCCGATATGCCGAAAGCATCGGCATCAAAATGCTTCCAGACGCTCACGATATCGCCATTGATCCTTGCGCCTTCATTGAGGTTGATATTGTCGACGAACGCTTCCTCCGCGATATAGATGGCCGCCCGCTTGCCAGAGATCGTTCCCGTTACGTTCAGCGTGGCCATTTTTTCGTTTGTGTCGCCGTTGACCCTGTCGGTGATACTGTAATCATCCAGACGATGACCAACAGCATCGAGTGCCAGATTGTAATGCTTCGTGATTGCGCCGTTAGTATTAATATCCCGTTTATAGCGTATATAAGAGCCGCGATATTCCATAGTCGCACCCAAAGCATTGGCGCCGAACTCGAACCATACGCCCGAGCCGTTCGCCCCGTTGCCCGTGACCGTGCCGTCAATGTTTATGATATGGTTCTTGCCGTAGGCCACCAGCACCCCCGCGCCGCAAGCTCCGTCGCCGTGAACTTCCGTACCCTTCGGGACGGTGACGGTATTGTTCAGCCCGTCGACACGAATGCCCACAGCGGCCGCTCCTTTCGTCCAGATGTTTCCCTTTTGCGTGATATTGTTGTTGGAGCCGTAAACGTGGAGCCCCACCCCGTAGGTGGAGGTGTTGTAGCCGTCCACATAGGCCGTCCCATCGGCGTTTCGCGCCGAAAAGCCCTGTTCATTGACGATGGTCTGCCCGTCTTTATATACGGAGAAACCGTAAAAGTTCTTGCGGTCGATCTTATAGCCGATGTCCTGCATCACAGCCAGTTCCGCCTCAATGAAGCTGTTATAGCTGCGGTAATGCTGATGGCTCATGACGCTCCGCGCCAGTTCGATATGGGAAAACTCCGGCGAATCATTTTCCCAGGTATTTATGGGTATCCCGTCGATTTGTTCGCCGTTGATGCCGGTAAATCTTTTGCCGTCAAGAACTGCCGAGACGTTTTCCCCGCGAAACGTCAGGGCGGCTTTCCCGTCACGACCGCTTAAAGCGTCGTTTTTGTTCACCACGAAAAAATCCACGTCCGACACGTCGACTGCGGGCGGATCGTTTTTTAGGATTTCCAAGTCCTCCGGGGTGATTATCGCCAAATTTTCGCTTGACGCGCGTTTGCCGTTTTGATCGTAAAGATGCCCGGCATAAGAGCCGGGATTGTTCGCGCTGTCGTTGAACTTGAAGGCTGTAATGGTTCCAATAGTCACCGAGGCTCCAATATCAGCCGATATCCCAAGACTGTGCCCGATCTCATGGTACATGACGGCAGTGATATCGACTCCCTTCATTTCCTGCGCCACGGGGATGGGCGTATTGATGGCAGTGAAGCCGTATTGGCCGTCTTCTTCGTTTACGCCGATATTCTTGCCGATATAAATGCCGCCGTAGCCCTGGGCGGGGACATTTTCCGCCAATGCGTCGATATTGTCGATCCATTGGATCTGAGTCCCGTTCTGCAGGGCGTCGTGCAGATAGTTGGGATTGTCGGTGTCCACGCCGTTGCTCCTGGAAAAGCCTATTGCGCCGGCATTTTCGATTGTGCTCGTGCCGACGAAATACTGTACCGGCATCTTGTTCCTGGATCCCGGCTCCAATATTTCCGCCCACTGGCGAAACGCGGCGTCCAGTCCCGTCTTTATATTGGGGGTCAAATTATAATCAAGAGGGCCTTTGGTGATAAACTGGCCAAAGAACTCCTTCGTCGAAGGATTAGCGTCAGCGTCCTCTTTGCCATAATAGTAAACTTCAAACATGGGCTTGCCGTTATAGTCGATCCGGCTCGAGGTCATGGCGCACACCTCTTCTGCACCGCCGACGATGGCGAGATGCAACAAAATTGCCGCCGTCAGCCGACGTCCTGCTGTTTTTTTCCTCTTGCCCGACAACTTCATACACCTCTTGATCGAAAATATCCCGATACTACTCTCTGCCCGGAGAGGTTAGGGTACAGCTTGTTAGCGGACAAACGACCTGCAATTTTTGTAAAGGTCGTAACACCTACCGCCCGCCGCTTTTTTTAGCGTCTCCTCGTCCAGCTCCACGTCGGCCATTTCCGCCATATACGCTTCGACTTCTTCTTTCGTCAGGTCAATTCCCTCCGTCTTTGCCGCCGCCATCAGCTCTCTGCGTCCTTGCAGGCCATCGCCTTCTTGATTTGTTCCTTCGTCAGTTCGTTCCTGTTGATCTTTGTCATTTTGAAAACCTCCTCGTCTACGCGGCCTCGGCGTCTTCCTCGAGCCATGCGCTCCAGCGAAGCGTCGTTTCCCCGGCGTGCTTCGCCCGGATATAGCGGGAGAACGACCGCAGCATCTCCAGCCGCTCGACGATCCTCTCGTTTTTCCATTCATCTTCTTTCATAGCCGTCAGGTCGGCGCCGCCGATCAGATACTGGCGCTCAATAATAGCTTCAACGGGAATGTCCGGGTTTCGGATCATATCGTACATCGCCATGAACGTCGTCGTGCGTCCGCGTCCGGCGCGGCAGTGGAAATGGAGCCAGGCGTCTTTGGGAAGGGATTCGACAAAATCGAGAAACGCTTCCACCGTTTCCGTATCCGGCTGGGTCCTGTCCGTCACATAAAAACGCGTGTATCTGAAACCGGCGGCTTCGGCGATTTCCTTTTCCGTCTGAATCTTCTCCGGCGTGACGATTAAGGCGTCAAAGCGATTCTTGTCCTTTTTTCCCTTAGGCGCGAATTTCGACTCCGTACCGACGAGCGCAGAGAGACGTGCAGTTTCGTCCGCCGCGACTTCCTCCGGGGTTTTCCCTTCGTTAGCGAGATTTCCCTTTTTGTACCAGCTCACGGGCAGACCGTCCGCAAAACCGTGGGACTCCTGCCGAAGATCGATATCATAAATGGGCGCGCCGGGAACGGCGGCCGCCGCCGGGAAATCGGCGCATCCTGCGCCCCCAGCGGTACTAGCGCATCCTTGCGCGGCGGAGAGCGTGGCGTAAAGCGAGGCGAATCCGGCGGCTGTACACTGGGCGCTGCCCGATATGTGGAGATTGTCCAGCCCTTCCCGGGTGGGAGGCTCATCCTCCGGCTCTACGTGCCAATCGTCGGAAGCCATGCGGAAATTGCGAGGCTCCGCGAACTCCGGGTCTTCGTCGAGCCGCCAAGACGCTTCCGAAACCGAAGCGGCGGTCAGCAGCAAAAGAGAAATCAAGAGGATCGTGGTCTTTTTCAGCAGGCTGCGCATATTTTTGATCCTTTCCTATAGAAATCATGCACCGGCAAACGGAAACGTGCGGTCGAGTCCGGCAAGCCAGCGATCTTCGTTATGGTCGTAAGTGCGGACGACTGCACGGTCTTTGTAAAGGAAGAGCGAGTTGGTGTAAATATGGGAAGCGTCTATGGTGGGGTTGTGGATGTTCACCAAGTTCCTGTGCACGCGGTTCACGCTGTCGTCGGCGTAGCTGTCGTTCGTGGGCGGCGTGTGCGTATGGCCGGAAATCCACAGGCTGCCCGGCGGGACGTCGGCAAGGATTTCCGCCAAAGCTTCGGAGGGCTGCGCCGTGAAATCCGGGGTGTTGATTTTTTTCCCGTAGGTGCGAAGCGTCCCCATCAGCGGCGCATGGCAGAAGAAAAACACAGGGCCTTTTTTGTGGGAGGCAATCTCGCGCTTCAGCCAGTCGAGCTGTTCCGACGAAAATTCCACATAAGTGCCGCAGGCGTCCGGCGCAAGATAGAGCAACCGGCAATCCCCCACAGAGCGGGCATAATAGAGGCCGGGCTGCTTATACCGCTTTTGGAAAGCGGCCAATTTGGCTTTTTTCTCTTCCAGGGTGCCCGGCACCAGCTTCTCTTTTCCCTTGCTGTTGATCCTCGGCTCATCCTTGTATGCGTAGTCATGGTTGCCGGC
>JAEEGH010025749.1_pt1 | contig 11775 bp, 12 predicted proteins | sample 9134181 | NCBI WGS metagenome assembly JAEEGH01 (sample SAMN16246544, study PRJNA631951) | gut metagenome | biome: gut microbiome; feature: rumen; material: DP-attached | host: Bos | place: Iran: Karaj | collected 2018-10 | reverse complement strand
CGGTGCAAAGCTCATGACAAAAACCTGGCTCAAGGAAGCTGGAATAAAAGATGTCAGTGCGTTCTTCTCTCTGGAAAATGAATCAGTTTTACATTCCTGGTCGTCATCATTTAAATCTGTCAGTTCAAAAAGCTACATGCGTGGCTACAGAGACATCTACAAAGATGTAAGCTTTTTCCACAAACTGATGATAAGATTCTGCGAAAAATCTGTGCGTATGAGGATTGTGAAAATAAGTTTTTAACGTGTGAATTGGAGTCAATTTTATGCAATACAATCTTATGGCAAAGTTGATGCCTCTGATAATGAATAAAATTATTTTTGAATATCTTAAGAGCGACGGCGTTACAGTAGATTCCGGCTTCAAGAAAAATTGTAAGTCAGAATACAAAAAAGTTGTTGCACGTACTCCTACCCTTGCAAAAGATAACAGCCTTCTTCCAACTCTTTATATTGGCTGTTATCTTATTTCTTTTTATAAGGCTTTTCCAGATATTATTACAGAACAGCGTTTTGAAGGAATGATAAATGCTCTGTGTAATTCAAAAATGCTACGTGAAGGGCACAAAAACCAGAGTGCATTTGATGAAAAAAATCTGAAAACCCGCAAGACCGCTGCTGAACAGTCACAAAACTCAAATTACGAAATGGACTGGAAATCAACTTTTGTTCTGGCTCCAGATAAAAAGAGCTTTTACCTTACTTATACAAAATGCGGTTTGTGTGAGCTTGGAAAACGGGAAGGGTGTTTCCATCTTATAAAATATATGTGTAAAACAGATTTTGTTACCTATGAATATATGGGTGCAAATCTGGAACGATATCACACTCTTGCAAATGGTGACAACCTTTGTGATTTTCATGTTACAAAAATGGAGACGTCAAAATGATACTTACAGCTTTTCTTGAAGGACTTGCCTGGTCTGTGCTTTGGATTATTTATGTTTATGTAATTGTAACCCGCTTTCCGTGGAAGATGATGCACGATTATCCAAAGGATATTCAGGAGGCTTCAACTTTGCCTGAACCAACCGACAAACAAAAACGCAATGCAGGTCTATTCGGAACAATTGGAGCTCTTGTAATTTTTGGAGCAGTTATTGCAATTGGAATTTTTCAGTTTAAGCAGGAGACAGTTTCCTTCTGGTCGGTTTTTCTTTTCATTTTCATAATTGCAATGAGCTGGAATGTCATAGACCTTTTAATTATGGACTGGCTTATAATCTGTACTCTTACCTGTAAATGGGTTGTAATTCCCGGAACAGAAGGCTGCAAGAGCTACAAGGATTATTTTTATCATTTCAAAGCATTTTTAATTGGATGTGTTTACAGTACTTTAATGGCACTTGCGGTTGCCGGACTTGATTATGCGATTCTGAGATTTTTAATTTGGAGATAAATATGAGTAAAACAATCTGGGATAAGTTCGCGCCCATTTATTCACTGACAATGAAATCACAGAAAAATATTTATAATTATATGTACTCTCATATTGGAGAAGCTGTTGAAGGTAAAACTGTTCTTGAGCTTGCAACGGGTCCTGGGATGATTGCAAAAAATGTAGCCTGGTCTGCAAAAAAAATTGTCGCTACAGATTTTTCACCAGATATGATAGCACAGGCAAAAAAGGGTAAGGTGTCTGAGAATGTAATTTTTGAAATTGCAGATGCCAGTGATTTAAAATATGAAGATAAGTCTTTTGAAGTTGTGATTATTGCCAACGCTCTTCATGTCGTTCCTAATCCAGAAAAAGTTTTGGCGGAAATTGACCGTGTGCTCGTAGATGGCGGACTTCTTATCTGCCCGACCTTTATTCATCGTTCAGCTGAGAAAAAAGAAAATCTCTGGGCAAAAATCTTAAAATTTGTGGGAATTCATTTTGCTCATCAATGGACTGCAGAAGAGTTTAAAACTTACATAGAAGGCAAGGGCTGGAAAATCACCGCAAGCCAAGTGGTTCCCGGCCGCATCGATTTGATGTATGCGGAATGTGTAAGACAAGATAAGGTCTGATTTTTTTTGTTAAAAATGATAATTATTCTCAAATTCTATTGACTTCTCCTAAACTATTTGTATAATTTGATAAACATTATCAAATTGTCGCATAATTGAAAAGGAGATGATTATGAGAAAAAATAATAAAAAGCCTGTTGTTCTCATTACAGGCTACCTTGGTTCGGGCAAAACAACATTGCTCAATAATTTGTTGCGTCAGGAAAAACGTCGGGTTGCACTTATCGTGAATGATATGGGCAGTATTAATGTAGATGCCGAAATCTTAAAGAAAAATGGATCTAACGTTACGGAATGCCCGATGTTTGAACTTCAAAACGGATGCATCTGCTGTACTCTCCGTGACGAGTTTATACAGCAGATTGAAAAAATCTCTAATCTTGATACTGTTGATGTCGTATTTGTTGAAGCTTCAGGAATTAGTGACCCTGGTGCAGTTTCTGCAAGTTTCCTTGCTTACGAAGAAGATAATCCTAAAACTAATGTTTATCTTACTTCAGTTGTTACAGTTGTAGATGCAGATAGAATCTATCGTGAATTTTTGGATGAACTAAAACAAAAGGCAGATAAGAATGCCACAGATGAAAACAATCTTACCGAAGAAGAAATTTCTACGCTGATTGTAGATCAGATTGAATTCTGTAATTTTATTGTTCTTAATAAATGTGACCTGCTTGATGAAAAACAGCTGTCCGAAGTTGAAGCAATAATCCGCGATTTCCAGCCACGTGCACCAATTTTCCACAGTGTAAACGGAAATGTCGATATTGATCAGATTACTACAACAGAACCTTTCAACTACGAACAAATAGATTCTTCTTCCGCAATTCAAAAAGCAATCAACAGCTTGAACGAACCTAACCGCGCGGCTCAAGGCTGTACCGGAGAATATGGAATTTCAAGTTTTGTATTTGAAGAAAAACGCCCATTCAACCGCGAACGTTTTATGAATTTTGTAAACAATAATTATCCAAAAGAGCTCATTCGTGCAAAGGGTTATATCTGGTTCAGTGATGCAGATGCAAATGTACAGCTTTTTGAACAAGCAGGTCGTAATTCATCAGTTATGACCGTTGCCTACTGGATAGATGCTCTTGAAGAAAAACAGAAACAGGAATATCTGGAATATAATCCTGATGTAAAAGAGGATTGGGATGAGGAATTTGGCGACAGAGTTAATCAGCTTGTAATTATCGGAAAAGGCTATGACAAAAAAGCAATTGAAGCTGAACTTAAAAAATGCCTTGATGAGAAAGCAATAGCTTAAGGAGAATTGAAAGTTAGTTGAAACTAATGTTACAATGCTGGATTCGTTTTGTCCTGTTGTGGAAGAATAACTTACATAATTGCACAATCCTTTACGGTTGACTATAATTTGCCTAAAATCACCCAGGAGAATATGTAAATGATTTTGACAAATAAAGAATTGAAAAAGATTTATTTTGGAGCTTATGAATTTGAAGAAACAGAAGAAGGCTATCTTCAAGCTTTTCAGTATTCAAAAAAGCAGATTGAATATTTTAAGACTGCTTTTGATTTTTGGTATGAACGATGTACAGCATCAACTTCAAAAACTCTTGAGTTTACAACGACAGCCCGTAAACTTTCTTTTGAATACAAGATTATATGGAAGGGGTCTCCAGATTCCTTTGAAATCACAGTTGATGGACTTGTAACTGGTATAAAATATGTAAAAGATCTCATGGATACCGGCACTATTGAGTGGGAGCTGCCAGAAGGTGAAAAAAAAGTTGTAATCTATCTTCCTGCGGATGCTACAGTTTTAATCAGAAATTTTTCGATAGATGCTAAGGTAAATCCTGCCGTAAAAAGTGAGAAAGTTTTGTGGCTTGGTGATTCAATTACTCAGGGGTATGGTCCGTTAAGATCTTCTTGCACTTATGTTAGTGTCGCTAACAGAGTTTTGAATTATGATATTATCAACCAGGGAATTGGCGGCTACATCTATGATAAAAACTCTCTTATGAAAATGAAAGGTTATAAACCGGCTAAGATTATAGTTGCTCTGGGAACCAATCAGTATGGCGACAAAGATATGACTAAGGTTGAAGAATATTACAAGACACTGATAGATATATATGGAAAAGATATTCCAATTCTTTGTATCTCGCCAATCTGGAGAGGAGACTCTGTGGAAGGTATTCCAACTCTTATGGCTTTCTGTGAAAAAGTAAAAGAGATTGCCGGTCAGTATGAAAATGTTCGCATCGTTGACGGAATGAAAATGATTCCACATCTTTCAGAATATTTCTTAGATAACCTTCATCCAAACTGCTTTGGCTGTGAAGTCTACGGAAGAAATCTTGTTGAAGAGATAAGAAGAATAGGATTCTGATTTTCAGAGTTATGAAATTAGATTAAAATCACTCAAGCAGATTTCACAGTCGCAGCATTCTTTTATGAGTTCGCGGTCGTGGGTAACTACGATTACGGTTTTTCCCTGATTTTTGAGGCTTCGGAGGATTTGTCCGATTTGCAGCATGTGGATGTAGTCCAGTCCGCTTGTTGGTTCGTCAAAGAGCATGATGTTGCGGCCGCTTGCAATGGCACTGGCAACTGCAACACGCTGCTTCTGGCCACCGGAGAGTGACTGCGGATGACGGTTTGCAAACTGTTCAAGATCAAGGGAAGCGAGAATACGGTGTGCTTCTTCTTCGTTCTGTTCGTCCTGGCTGATTAGGACTTCATCCAAAACGCTCTCTGTAAAAAGCTGATGATTTACATCCTGCATTACAAGATAAATAAGCTTCTGACGCTGGCGGCGGTTATAGGATTTACCATTGTAGAGGAGTGTACCTTTTGAACGATGCCCCAGTCCGCACAGGCAGTTGAGAAGGGTAGTCTTGCCATCGCCATTGTTTCCTGTGATTGCTGTGATTTTACCAACCGGTATCTGCATCTGCGGAATGTTAAGTGCAAGGTAGCCGTTCTTGTATTTGTAGCGGAAGTCCTGCAGAGTAAGGCCGTTGTTGGATTTTGATTGTGTGTCATTGTCGGGCTTGACCCGACAATCTGTACCACTCTTATTTGTCCTGAGCCCCAGCTTATGAAGTTCTTCTTCACTTATTTTATCCATCTGTTTTCGGGACAGTTCTTTTACAATTTCTCCATCTTTAAGAATTATTGTACGGTCGGCTAAATCCCAGAGATATGAAATACGGTGTTCTGCAACAATTATAGTTTTGCCTTCGCTTTTCCATTTTTTCAAAAGACATGAAAGTTCATCTATTGTGCGTAAATCAAGGTTTGCACTTGGTTCATCAAGAAGAATTATTTTATTTCCGGTAACTGCAACAGAGGCGCAGGCAATTTTCTGTTTCTGGCCGCCGCTCAAGTCAAAAAGACTGCGGTTCATCAGAGGCTGGAGATGAAGCTCTGAGACAGTATTATCAATGCGGCGAAGAATCTCGTTTTCTGCCATTCCCTGGTTTTCACAGGCAAAGGCTAATTCGCTTGTTGTATCTACATTAAAAAACTGAGAGCGGGGATTCTGGAAAACAGTGCTTACGCTTTTCGCGGTGTCATAAAGTTCTGCGTGACTGACATCAAAGCCGTCCATGGTAACCGAACCTTCAAGATTACCTTCAAAAAAGTTTGGGATAAGGCCGTTTATGAGTCGTAGGATTGTAGTTTTTCCACAGCCGGACCCGCCGGTCAGCAGAACAAACTCTCCTTCATTTATTTTTAGATTTATATTTTTCAGACTGCCATTTGAAACGGTCTCTCCAATTCCACCGGCCGCCCCTTCGGCACTTCCATATTCAAAAGTCACATTTTTTAATTCAATCATTTAAATCACCTTACAGGCCCGAAGAATCACAAATAAAAGTCCGCCGGCCAGGCAGATAAAAGTCAGGATATCGCACCAGCCAAAACCGAGTCTGCAGATGTTTGTACGTTTGCCAGGACCGCCAAGGCCGCGGGTAAGCGAGGCCGCGCTCAGCTCCTGACCAATTTTTACAGAGCAGGTCATCATCGGAATCAGACGGTATTCAATCATTTGCAAGGCTTTTTTGCCGCCGAACTTGATGTCACGCATGGACATTGCCTTGTTTATGCTGCCGGCCTCTTCTACGACTGTAGGGAAAAAGCGGAACATAACGGCCAGAGGAATTGTGATTTTCTGGCTCACGTGCATACGTTCCATGGCGGCTATGAATTCGCTGACGGTGGTTGTTGAAACTACATACATACCAGTCATGATTCCCGGCATAAAGCGGAGAACGATTCCGCACATTGCAAGAATCAAAAAGTTCAAAAGACCTTTACAGTGGGGCATTACCAGCATGGAAAATGCATAAGCTAATGAATAAAAGATTATTGAAAACAAAACTGGTTTCCATTTGCCACAAGCGAGCAACAGCAAAAGTGGCAGGTAGTTTAATGCCACACGGAATTCTGCTGAGGAATCTCCACCTGCATTGCCAAGAACAAAAACTGAAACAAAGGCAAGGAGAAGAAGTTTTGTTCTGGGATCCAATAGTGATTTTTTATTTGATGATTTTAAGATTTCCATAATTGTAAAAATGGGGGGCTTAGGGGGTAAGCAGCTTGCTGCGGCCCCCTAGGAAAGAGCGGGGAAAGACCTTCCCCTCCTTGTTATACAATACCCGCCTTTGCGAAATGTTTCTTCAAAAGTTTACGACCAAGAAGACCTCCAAGAATTCCAAAGGCAAAACACAAAAGAATATGAACCGGGAACATCCACTTAGGGAACATTTTTGTAAGAGCATCAATATATTCCTGACCAAAATTCTGACGTGTTGACCAATACTTATCTGCAAAGAAGAAAAGCGGAATATAGTTACTTACAATCCAGAAGCAGAAAACTGCATGGCAGAGAACAGCACATTTTGCACTCTTGTATTCTCCTTTTTTCAAAATCAGTTCTGCAATGAGGCCTGAAAAAATACCGATTACAAAAGCGTAATACGACATTCCTGTAAGCCACATGAGAAGGCCCATAATGATTGTCATAATCCAGACCATACCGAACTTTTTTACTTTTGTAAGAAAGAGCATAAAAGGAATGCCACCAAGTAAAGGCATAAGAATTGAATATGATGGCATAAAAATTGGAATAAAGCCCAGCATTGCAAGAGCCATAATTACCACAAAATAAATTGCAGCAAAAATACCGATGTTAATAAGGTCTTTACCTTTAAGCTTTTTTGAATCGTCCATAAAAAACTCCTGTGAATAAAGTTAGCAAACACTAACAATATAAGTTAGTAGATACTAACATTAAGCGATTAATTAGTCAATCAATAGAATTAATTTATGGATTTGAAAAGTCTGATTCTAATGTTTCCAGAAAAAGCTTTGCCGCTTTTGAAAGTTCCCGGTCTTTTTTCCAGGTCAGATAAACTTCGCTGTAAATTGCTGGTACAAGAGGAACAAAGCAAAGAGAACTTTCTGAAGATATGTCATTTAGTCCTTCCAGCGTAAGGCAGGAGGCGATATTTTCTTTTGCGAAAATGGCTGCGTTGTAGATAAGATTGTAAGTGCCTGTTATGTTGTATTTTTCCATGGAGCCGCCGAACCAGTGCAAAAGCTCGCGGTGCCTTGAAGACTGTGCCGAAACAAAGAGGGGCTCGTAATGCTCCAGAAGATTTTCTTTTTTTATTGATTTATATTTTGCAAGGGGATTGTCTTTTCGTGTAAGCAGGCCCCAGCGATCTTTTTGTGGAAGAGTCAGATGATTGTATTTTTCCACATTTTTAAAGCCTATAAAAACTGCAAAGTCGCAAAGACCCCGGTCCAGCCGTTCGCAGATGATGCTGGCATCGCCGGAAAAAAGTCCAATTTCGATTTTGGGGTGAGTCTCGCGAATTTTTTTGAAGGCTTGGGCTATGCTTGTAAGTGATTCTGTTTCTCCTGCCCCGATATAGACTTTGCCGGAAATCTGGGATGAATTACTTTTAAACTCTTCCACTGTTTTTTGGGAAAGCTCTGTAATCTGTACGGCATAATTGTAAAAGCGCACACCTTCGTCGGTCAGAATGAATTTGCGGTTCTGCCTGTTTCTTTCAAAAAGCTTAACGCCAAGTTCTTCTTCCAGCTCAATAATCTGGCGCGAAAGGGTTGGCTGAGTGATGTGGATGATTTGCGCAGCCCGGGAAATATTCTGTTCGTTTGCGATTGTGATAAAGTATTTTAATACGCGAAGTTCCATGAGAAAAGTATAGCATGGATGGTGATGATTGACTATGCCTAAAAAGCATAAAATACTATGAAAACAAAGTATTTGTAATATGGTCAAAATCCGTATATTTTTAAACCGTAGACACAGGAGGAAATATGGAAAAACTGGCACTAGAAAATAAATGGGACAAAACTTTTGAACTGTCCGACAAGGTTAGTCACAAAAAGGTGACTTTTACAAATCACTTTGGAATTACGCTGGCGGCGGATATGTATATACCTAAAGAGATTCAGAAACAAGTTCAGAATGACAAGGCCTATGGAAAGCTCCCGGCACTTGCTGTATCGGGACCATTCGGAGCGGTGAAGGAACAGGCAAGCGGCCTCTATGCTCACGAAATGGCAAAGCGCGGGTATCTTACAATTGCCTTTGACCCGAGCTTTACCGGCGAATCCGGAGGTCAGCCACGTTATATGAACAGCCCCGATATTAACACCGAAGATTTTCAGGCAGCGGTGGATTTTCTTTCAAACCTTCCTGATGTTGACCCTGAAAAAATCGGCATTATCGGAATCTGTGGCTGGGGCGGCTGGGCACTTAATGCGGCCGGAATTGATACAAGAATCAAGGCAACCGCAGTAATGACAATGTACGATATGACCCGCGTTACAAACAAAGGCTATTTTGACGAAAGTGATAATGAGGAAGCCCGCTACCAGGCTAGGGTTGCAGTAAACAAGGCCCGCACAGATTTTTTTGTAAAGGCTCAGGAAACAGGCAAATATCCGACAGTTGGTGGACTTCCTGATCAGCGGCCTGAAGGAGACACTTTTTTTGGCCAGTACTGGGACTATTATAAAACAAAGCGCGGCTATCATCCACGTTCTCTCAACTCTAATATGGGCTGGGCAAATACGGCGGCAACAAGTCTTATGAACACAAGGCTTTTTACCTACGCAAACGAAATCCGCTCGGCAGTTCTTATTGTTCATGGCGAAAAGGCCCACAGCCGCTACATGGGCGAGACTGCTTACAATGATATGGTAAAGGGCAGCAAATATAAGGCTAACAAGGAGCTTATGATTATTCCGGGAGCAACCCACTGCGACCTTTACGATGGCGGAAAAGGTAACTTTATTCCCTGGGATAAGCTGCAGGATTTTTTTGAAGCTAACTTAAAATAAAGGGGGAAGGGCAATGAAAAGATTCAATCTGGTTTTAATGGCTTTACTTCTCTGTATTTCAACAGCCTGTGCTAATGGTAACAATGCTAATGGCCACAATGCTAATGGTAGCAAGGGGACAAAAACTTCAGACAAAGGAGAACCTTCTGATATGAAAATCTCAATCCAAATTACAAGTGACAGTGGTAAGTCAGAACTAACAGCAACACTGGCAGACAATTCTTCTGCCCGCGCATTTTACGAGCTTTTGAAAAAGGAACCGCTTACAGTTGATATGCACGATTACGGCAACTTTGAAAAGGTTGGTTCGATTGGGATCAGGCTTCCTCGTAACGATACACAAATCACAACTACAGCCGGCGACATCATTTTATATCAGGGAAACCAGATTACAATTTATTATGACACAAACAGCTGGAACTTTACCCGCCTTGGTAAGGTGGATGGAGTGACACAAGCCGAACTTAAGAAGATTCTTGGAAAAGGCGATGTGATAGCAGTTTTTGAAATATTGAAATAATAAGGAGATTCAAAATGAAAAAATTAATTCTTACACTTTTAATTGGAGGCTTAATGATGGCAGGACTTTCAGCAAAAACAGCGTTTGTTTACTTCAGTGCGACAGGAACAACAGAGCGCATGGCAAAGGATGCCGCTAAGGCAATGGTGGCTGATATTTTTGAAATACAGCCAGTGCACAAGTATACAGCTGCCGACTTAAACTGGCACGACAAAAAATCACTTTCGTCAATTGAATGTAACGATTCAAAAAGTCGCCCTGCAATTAAAGCTGTAGTTTCGGCAGATTCATCTACAGCTTTTGATATCAGCGGTTACGACACCCTTGTAGTTTGCTATCCCATCTGGTGGGCTTATGCACCAAAAATTGTTTACACCTTTATTGAAAGCCAGAACTGGTCGGGCAAAAAAATGATTACTCTTTGTACCAGCGGAGGCAGTGGTCTTGGTCGCAGTGGCAGTGATTTGGCTAAGTTTGCAAAGGGCGTAGACTTTAAGGGTGGAAAAGATTTTACCCGCGGCTCTGGCGCAGACGTTAAAAAATATATTGAAGGCTTGTTGAAATAGGGCGTTACCGGCTGACAAGTCAGCCGGTCGGGCTTTTCGGGGTTCCGGCTTTCGCCTACATTCCTTCGTTCAGGTGGTTTCGACAAGCTCAACCACCGTCACTACGGAACGACTTCGCCGCCCCTACAATCCCTAACGCAAGGAAACAATATGAAGAAAATAGCAACTATTCTGATTACAATTTTAGGATTATTCACAATGTTACACGCAACTAACTACATCGCACCAAACTCCGACTTTGTTCTTATAAAAGGCGGTTCCTTTACAATGGGAAGCCCTGAAAGCGAAGACTGGCGGAGCAACGACGAAAGTCAGCACCGAGTTACTGTCGCTTCTTTTTACATGTCAAAGTTCGAAGTTACTCAAAAAGAGTGGCGCGAAATTACAGGTAAAAATCCTTCTAACTTCACGGGAAACAAGCTTCCTGTAGAAAGTATCACCTGGCTGGAAGCAATTGAGTTTTGTAATGCCTTGAGCAAACGTGACGGACGAACACCCGTGTACACAGTCAGCGATGGTGGCAATACTGTCACCTGGAACAGAAGTGCCAACGGTTACCGTCTTCCTACCGAAGCCGAATGGGAATATGCTGCCCGAGCCGGAAGCACAACTCCATTTTATTCCCGCAAGGTGCCCGGTGCTGATGATGTAAACTTTTATGGCCACTATCCATACCAGATAGAACAGAATTATTTTAATGACGAAGTTCTAGAAACAAGGCCTGGCGTTTACCGCGGAAAGACAGTGGATGTTGGAAGCTTTAAGGCTAACCCAAACGGACTTTTTGACATCTACGGAAACGTTGGTGAATGGTGTTTTGATTATTATGGCGACTACGGCCCTTCGACAGGCTCAGGGACCGCAGGGGTGACAAATCCGACAGGAGCCAGTGAAGGGACCCGACGCGTTTATCGTGGCGGCGGCTGGAACGACTTTGGAAAAAATCTTCGTTCTGCTTACCGTGCTGCCATGCCTCAAAATAACTCCGCTTACAATGTAGGCCTTCGTCTTGTCTGTAATGCAGACGACAGCCTGACTGGAACTGTAACAACCCGCGAAGCTGCTAACACCAACGCAAAAAAATCAGCTGGTAAAGGTAAAGCTCTTATCATCTTTTATTCCTGGAGCGGAAACACTCGTGGAGTTGCCAGAGAAATTGCCCGTCAGACCGGCTTTGACAGCATTGAACTTGAACTCGTAAAACCTTATTCCACAGACTACAACACAGTTTTGGATCAGGCCCAGAGCGACCAGCACAAGCAGGCCCGTCCTGAGCTCAAAACAAAAATAGACAGCAAAAAATGGGCAGAGTATGATACAATAATC
>JAEEGH010025748.1_pt1 | contig 11775 bp, 9 predicted proteins | sample 9134181 | NCBI WGS metagenome assembly JAEEGH01 (sample SAMN16246544, study PRJNA631951) | gut metagenome | biome: gut microbiome; feature: rumen; material: DP-attached | host: Bos | place: Iran: Karaj | collected 2018-10 | reverse complement strand
AGCAACGGCAAAAACGACGGCGCGATCTTCTCGTGGACCAACAGCGTCTCCGCCGCGTTGCAGACGGAAACGTATTGCGTCTTCGAATCGACCACGACTTTCCGCGCCATCTCAATATCCGCTTCCGCATCGACATACACATGGCACAGCCCTTCGGCATGTCCCATGACGGCGATGTTCGTATGAGTCATGATGTACTTTACAAATGCGTTCGAACCGCGGGGAATGATCAAGTCGATATAATCGTCAAGCGACAGCATTTCATTGACATCGGCGCGCGTCTCCAGCAACTGCAGCCAATTCGCGGGAATGCCCGCCTTTTCCGTCGCCGTTGCGATGACGCGGGCCAGTTCGCGGTTCGTGTTCAACGCCTCGCTGCCGCCTTTCAAGACGGCGGCGTTGCCGCTCTTCAGGCAAAGCGTCGAAATCTGCACCAACGCGTCCGGTCGCGATTCGAAAATGACGCCGATGACGCCAATCGGACAACTGACTTTCGTCAAAATCAACCCTTCATCCAATTCCGTGCAGCGCAGCTTCTTACCGACGGGATCCTCCAATTTCACAAGGCTTTCAACGCCTTCAACGACATCTTCGAGCTTCTTTTCATTGAAGGCGAGCCGTTTTAGCAACGGTCCCGTCAGACCGGCCGCCTCTGCGGCCGCCAAATCCGCTTTGTTCGCCGCCAAAATCGCCGCCGCTTCCGCACGTAATGCCGCCGCGACCGCCTCCAACGCGCGATTCTTCAGTTCCGTCCCGCAGGCTGCCAATTGGATGGACGCCTCTTTCGCCAATTTTACTTTGTCAATCGTATTCATTTTTTTAATGATTAATGTGTAATGATTAATGAGTAATGATGCATGTATCGAAGTAAGTCACAAAAACAGTAAGCGAAGTGCTAAGTCCCTACCTTATAATAATTATGAATTATGCATTATGAATTATGAATTATTCCTAATATATAATCAATGGCTCCTTCTTCCCGTTCGATTTCAATCAGTTGCGCGCCTGGATGCTGATGCTTGAACCACGTCAGCTGCCGTCGCGCATACTGCGTTGTACGGTTCGTCAGAAGCTCGCACAACGCAGGCAAGCCACCTTTTAGTCCATGTCGCAGATAATCAATGACTTCCGCATATCCCAATGCCTGCCGCGCCGTCGGAGTCTGCAACAGACCGTTGCGGTCCGCCCAATCGGCCTCCTCTAGCCAACCATTCTTCAACATCAACGCCGTCCGACGGCGAATCCGCTCCTTCAGCATGGACAGCACAGGAATCAGGCAATATTGACGAAAGGCCGGATCGGGCTTGTCGAATTTCTTCGTCTGCACCCATGGCGGCTTTCCCGTCAACGCCAAAACTTCGCACGCACGAAGCAGACGGCGCGGATTCAGACGGACATCTTCCGGAATCGCATCTCCATACGCCACAAGACGTTCCATCAATTTTTCGCGTCCACCTTCAGCCGCCAATTCTGTTTCCAACGCCTTGAAAACGGCTGGATCCGCCGGCAGCAGTTCAAAGCCGTAGATCAACGACCGTGCATACAACCCTGTTCCACCGACGAGAAACGCAGTCTTTCCTCTTGCGGAAATATCGTCCAACACGTATTTTGCGCGTTGGACAAAGCGATTCGCATCGTATGGTTCGTGGATGTCCAGCTCCGCGACCAAATGATGCGGCGCACGAGCCAACTCCGCCGCAGATGGCTGCGCCGTGCCAATCGGCAGGCCACGGTAAATCTGCATGGAATCGCAAGATACGATCTCGCCACCGCAGGCTTCCGCAAGCCGCAGGCCGACTTCGCTCTTCCAGCAGCACGTCGGCCCGAGAACCGCTACACAACGGACGTCGCTCATTTTGGCGCGTCCTCCGCCGCGCCGTCTTTCTTTTTCCCGAAAAACGCATACGCGACATATAGACAGACGCCGACGGATATCGCAATATCCGCGACATTGAACGACGGATAATGATAGACCTCCTTCCAGTGGAAGTCCAGAAAATCAACGACGGAACCGCGCAAAAACCGGTCGATCATGTTGCCGGCGATGCCACCGCCAACGATGCTCAAGATCCACTCGTTGAACACTTTATCTTCCGTCATCCGGCGAAAGTTCGCCACCAGCAACACCAATGCAACAAGCGACACGACGCCCAGCAGCCATGTCCGCCCCGCGAACATGCCCCACGCCGCGCCGTAGTTCCGCACATGCACCAAATCAAAGATGCCCGGAATGACCGGCTGGCTGTAATTCAACGGAAAGCGCCAATCCACAACGACTTTCGTAATTTGATCCAACAACACGACGGCCACTCCGGCCCCCCAGTATGCAATCAGACGCCGTTTGTCAAGTTTCCTTTTTTCTGTATTCGGTTCAGCCATAGTCATCGATGATTCTGTTTTCTTCACGAGAAATAGTTAACGTAAATGAACGGCATTGGATTACAAGCCATCCCGACGATGATTTCCGTTTTTACTGTATATTCACAGCACCTTTTTCATCCACAGCAAATAGAAAACTTGATTTCAAACCAAATGTTATGTATATTTTATGTTTCAACTCTTTTTAGTAATGGTATAACCAACCGCTGAATGCTAGACATCCTGCCAATTTTATTTTTCATCGCCATCTTGCTGTGCTTTTCCGCCTTCTTCTCTGGTTCGGAAACAGCCATGATGTCGTTGTCAAAACCGCAAATCAAGCGGATGGAGCACGGCGAAGGCGCGGAACCGCTCGTTTTTAGGCTGCTGAAAGACCAACAACATCTCATCGCGACCATTTTGGTCGGCAACATGTTCGTCAACACATTGCTGACGTTGTTGTGTGCGATTCTCACGAACCGCATTGCCGCGATGATCATAAAAGCCGTCAACGAGCCTTCTGCGCAAGACTATCAGACGCAGGAATTTGCGGCGATCTTGCTCAACGTCGTCGTTGTCACGCCGCTCATCATGGTCTTCGGCGAACAAACGCCCAAAAGCGTGGCGCATCGACAAGCCATCACCATCTCTCGCTTCGCGGCCTGGCCACTGGACATCGCGGGCCGCCTCATGCGGCCTATCCTGTGGGTCTTCCAATGCGTCGTCAACGCCATCCAATGGTGCCTTTTCATCCCGCGGGACTCCCATTGGGACATGCTCACGCAGGCGGAAGTGGATGCGACACTGTCGGCCTCCGTCGAAAATGGATCCGCCTCGCGCCCTGCCCGCGAACTTCTCGGTAGAATCTTCAAATTCAACGACATAACAGCGACGGAGATCATGATTCCGCGCACCATTATCGAGGCCATAGACGATTCACTCACACTCCGCGAAGCCTTCACGAAAATCAAAAACTCCCCCCACAGCACCATTCCCGTTTTCCATGAAGATCTGGATGACATCTGGGGCGTCGCCATCTTCACAGACTATCCGAAATGGATCAACCATCCGGATTCCGACAAGACGCTGGCGGACTTCCGCCAACAGCTTGAAAGCGGCAACGCCACGGAGGATCTGCCCGTCTATTCCATTGATTTCATCCCACCTACTCTCAAGATTTCCAAAGTCTTGGAACAGATGAAACAAAAGCCGAACCGCGTCAGCGTCGTCGTCGGCGAATACGGCGGGACGCTCGGTATTCTCACGATCAATTCCATTCTGGACGAAATCATCGGCCGCTTCTCCGCCACCGGAAAAGACACGAACAAAATCGAACTGAGCCCTGAAGGTGCCTGCGTCGTCAACGGCCTGACCAGACGGCGGCTTGTCGAAGAAGCTCTGGATGAAGACTTTGGCGATATGGAATCGGACACGATCGGCGGCCTGCTCATCGAAAGTCTCGGCCACATGCCTGCACGCAATGAACATGTGGACATCGGCAACCACCGCTTCATCGCCATCAGTCTGAATCCGTCCAACAAGAAGCTAATCGACCGCGTGTCCATTATTCCGATTCCCAAGCATGATGACAAAAAAGCGAAAGGAGGGCAGCCATAATGTCGCCTATCCTGTTCGCATACATCATCTTATTGATTATCCTGCTTGGTCTCGTCGGTTTCTTCTCTGGTACGGAAACCGCCGTCACATCCGTCAACCGCCTTGCCATCGATGAAAAAGTGGACAAGAATGACAGCAACGCCGTAATCGTCAAATGGTTCATCACGCACTTTGACCGCTTCCTGTCCACCGTCCTCACAGGCACGAATCTCGTTCACATCTCGCTTGTTACTATCGCAGGCGTCGTCATCCAGAACCATCTGATTCCTTTCTTCCTGCCGAATCTACCTGCCAGTTGGCATGAAACGGTCTCCGCCATCATCTTGACACCTATCATCTTGGTATTCGGCGAGATACTTCCAAAATCCATCGCCCGCAGACAGTCAATGGATTTCTCATTGCGCGCCGCGCGGTTGCTTCAGCTCTTCAATTTCATCCTGACGCCTCTTGTCGTGACACTTACGAAATTGTCCAACGGCGTCCAATCCATGCTCGGATTCTCTCCGTCACAGGAAGACAAATCAAACAACGTCACGCGGGAAGATCTGGAGACGATTGCGGAACTCGCTGCCGAACAAGAACTTGTGCCGCAAAACTCCGCAGACATGCTCCAAATGGTTCTTGAACTGGACGAAAAACCTGTCGCCGACGCCATGACACCGTTGGTGGATGTCTGCTCGCTCCCCGCCACCGCCTCCATCGAAGATGTCGAAAAAATGACCATGGAGACAGGTTATTCACGCTTCCCCGTCTATGACGACCGCGTCGATAACATCATCGGCGTCATTGAGTTACGCAGGCTCATCAAAATCGAAAAGCAACACCAAACGGATGTGGACACCTTCCACAAGCAACCCATCCTGCCATTCGTGGACAAAACCATCCTTTTCGTTCCCGAAACGAAGCCCATCAACCAAATGCTCGTAGAACTTCGAAAACACGCCGTGCCCATGGCCATTATCGTGGACGAATACGGCGGCATGATTGGCCTCGTCACCATCGAAGATCTTGCGCAGCAGATCATTGGATCCATTCAGGACTACGGCGAGGAGGACGAGCAGCCTGTCCACAAATCCCCCAATGAAATGATATGCGACGGCAGAACCGCCATCCGAGAAATCGAAGACTTCTTCGACATCGAAATCGACAACGAAGGCTTCGAAACCGTCGCAGGCCTCATCCTCAAACTTGCCGGACACATTCCGAAAGGCGGTGAGTTTTTCAAATCACCTCCTCTGAAGCTCACCGTTCTGCAAACGGAACAGCACCGCATCAGCAAAGTAAAAATCGTCAGGCTTCCGTCGGAGCACCATCCATAATGGAAGCCATCCTCCGTCAGATAACCACAAATCACCGGCCGCGCAGGAGCGCAGCCCTCCCAACCACTAACCACTAACCACTAAAAATCATGCTTCTCTTCTTCATCCGCCACGGCCATCCTACCTACTCCCCCGACGCACTCACAGAATTAGGCCATCTCCAAGCACACGCCGTCGCCAAACGCCTCTGCCGCCACGGCATCGACCGCGTCTTCACATCGCCCTGTGTCCGCGCACGCCAAACCGCCCAGCCGACCTGCGACATCATGCGTCTCGAAGCGCAAGTCGAAGACTGGACCAGCGAAGTCCATGCATGGAACGACTTCTCCTCTGTTTGGGAAGATGGCAAACGCCGTTGGATATGCGCACGTCCGAACCATGAATTCATGACGCCCCACATGCTCTCCCTGGGCTACAATTGGATGGACGACGAATTCTTCAAAGATGTCAACGCCCGCGCAGGCTACCAGCGGATCGTCGATGCATCCGACGATTTCTTCCGCCGCCTCGGCTATGAACGTGAAGGTGCGCGCTACCGCATCGTTACGCCCAACGAAGAGCGTATCGCCCTCTTCGCCCACGCGGGCTTCGGCGTCATCTGGTTATCCCACATGTTCCATATTCCGACACCGCAGGCTTGGGGAACGTTCGATCTGGGCCTCTCCGCCGTGACCATTTTCGAATTCCGCAACTACGACAGCGGTTACACCGCCCCCTACTGCCTCTGCCACGCAGACCTCTCCCATCTCTATGGCGAAGGCCTCCCCATGAAATACAACAACCGCATCTACTTATAGAGCTAAAAGCTTAAAGCCGAAAGCTTAAAGCAAATACAGACGTTTTGATTTCCATTGTTGTCCTGCCTCGTGTGCCAAGCGGAAGCTCGGCCTGAAAAAAATAAGAGAAAACTATGAGCCTGCATTACCTTAATTATGATATTCCCAAACGTCTTTCAGACAAAACGCATGCCTTGGCAGACCGCTATCTGAACACGAATGAAATAAAAAACACGCTCATAGACGCCAATTTCACTGTGCCGGAAACGGCACCGACGCTGAATCAACTGTTCGCGCAGAACATCCGCCTGATCGTCGAAAACGCTCCGCTCCGCATCCTGCCTGAAGAACGGCTTGTCGGCGCGGCCCCCTATTTGGAAGGCCCTGCCCATCGCTGTCCAGGCCATCGTTTTCCTGCCATCAGCCATACGACCATCAACTTCGCAAAAGCCGTAACGGTAGGTCTTAAGGGGTTACAGCAGGAGATTTTCGTCTCGCTCGGCCAGCCAGACCGAACAGATGATGAACGCGACTTCCTGCAGTCGCTTCTTTCCGTCATCGAATCCATGCGCCTCTGGCGGGACCGCCTCATCGCCGCCCTACCCGGCAGCGGCCCGTATGCGGACACGCTCATCGCATTGCTGAAAAATGTTCCTGAAAATCCGCCGAAAACATTCTACGAAGCCCTCCAATCCTTCTGGTTCCATTTCGAATTCCAACGCCTTTGCGGCAACTGGTCCGGTCTCGGCCGCATCGACCAACTGTTGACGCCATATCTTCTCAACGACTTGGAAGCCAATAGGATAACAATTGACGACGCACGCGAACTGTTGGCTCATTTCTGGATCAAAGGTGCAGAATGGAAAGGTGTCCAGCACGGTTCAGGAGACGCGCAGCACTACCAGAATGTCATTCTCGCAGGCGTGGACGACAATGGCGTTCGCGATATCGACACGACTGTCGCCGAACTGATTCTCGACGTCGTTGAAGAGCTTCATATAGCGGATTATCCCATCGCCGTTCGCGTCAACAGCCGCACGACAGACGATATGTACCGCCGAATCGCCCGCGTCCAACGCCACGGCGGCGGCATCGTCTCCATCTACAACGAAGACATTGTCCTCAAAGCGTTGCAGAATTTCGGCTACGGCGGCCACGCCTACGCCTTTACGAACGACGGCTGCTGGGAGACGATCATCGGCGGAAAATCCGCTTTCGGTTATGGTCCGTTCGACTCCCTGCAACTTTTCCAAGACGCCCTTTTCGGAACATCGCCAGAAGAACGCGAAGATTCATCAAAATGGCCGCAATACACGTCTATCGAACAACTTATGGACGCATGGGGACAGAAACTCCAAGTTCATGTCGATAATGTAAACGGATGGATGCCGAATTACATGAACGATCCAAACAATCCCGCTCTCGTCCTGTCGTTGCTCGTGGACGACTGTATCGGCAAGGCTCGCCCCTACACGCGGCGTGGCGCGAAATTCACGATTTTCGCCACCCATGCGGGCGGTCTGCCGGACGTCGCCAACAGCCTACTCGCCATCGACCATTTCGTCTTCAAGACGCATACGCTCACGTTGGATGAACTCCGCCGCCACATGCTCGACGACTGGAAGGATGCCGACGAACTACGCCGCTCAATCGCCTCATCCATCGCTTATTACGGCAACGACGACGCAACGGCGGACGCCATGGCGAAGCGCGTTTTCAACTGTTATGTGAAAATCGCCTCCTGCAAACATGACGTCGCGGGAGTGTTGCGTCCCGTCGGCATCAGCACGTTTGGGCGCGAACTCGAATACGCTCCGAAACGTCTCGCGACGGCTTTTGGAACGCACAAAGGCGTTCTTTTGGCACCAAATTTCTCCGCCACCCCCGGAACGGAGAAACATGGTCCTACCGCCGTCATCAACTCCTTCTGCAAGAATAACTTCGAATCTCTCAGCAACGGTACGCCGCTGGACATCAAAATCCATCCGTCCGCCATTGAAGGCGAAAACGGCCTTCAGGCACTCATCGCTCTTTTAAAGACATTCGTGGCGAACGGCGGCAGCTATCTGCAGGTGGATGTCGCGGATGCAAAAATCCTTCGCGACGCACAGGCCCATCCAGAAAATTACGCAAATCTTTCAGTCCGCATCTCCGGCTGGTCCGCCCGTTTCACGACGCTCAACCGCGACTGGCAGGAAATGGTCATCGCCCGCACGGAGCATCACTAGCTTTCTATAAGTCTAGACTTCTAGGATTCTAGATTTCTAGAAGTCTAGCTACTAACCACTACTATGCGGCGGTCAAATGCGCAAGTTTCACCCACTTGCCGCGCCGATACCGCACACTGAAGCAGATGATACGGCAGACCCAATCCACGACCATCGCCGTCCACACGCCGTATGCGCCCCAGCCTAGGCCAATGCCCAATACATGGCTGAAACCAATTCGCCAAATGAACATCGACGCGATGGACGCCACCATCGTGAATTTCACATCGTTCGCAGAACGCAACACATTCGGAAAGACAAACGCCATCGGCCACATGAAGAAGCCGAAGCCGTTGTGGATTACGATGAGCCAGAATGCCATCTGCCGTGTTTCCAAAGACATGTGGTAGTAGTTCAGCCAGAACGGCATGATGATGAACAACAAGGCGTTCCACGACATGTGCGCAATATACGCCATCTTCATGATCTTCCGCACATAGAACCGCACCTGCTCCTCGCTGCCTGTTCCGACGCTCTGACCGATGACCGTGATGCACGCCAAGCAGAATGCGCTTCCAACCATGCAACCGAAATAATCCAGATTGTTCGCGACGGCATTCGCCGTCATCTGCGACGTGCCAAATTTCGCAATCACGCCGACCACGATCAGCCGTCCAAATTGGAACACGCCGTTTTCGATGCCGCTCGGAATACCGATGTACAAAATCTTGTGCACAAGCCGTCCGTTCAGCGACAACCATCCATGACGTGTGATGTAGATTGGCGATTGACGGTTCGTCAGCAGATAAAGCAGAAACATCATCGCGGAAAACCGCGCGAACAACGTGGCCGCCGCCGCACCCGCCACGCCGTAATGGAACACATATATTAATAGGTAGTTACCGATAACGTTCACGACATTGCTCATCGCGGAACTCATCAACGTCAGATTCGTCTTGTTCATGGAACGCATGAGCGCCGCACAACAGCAGTTGACGGCGATCAGCGGAAACGACAGCGCCGTCACACGGCAATACGACATGCTCGCCGCCATCACATCGTCGCTGATCGAACCGAACAGAAAACCGATGACCTGCCGTTTGAAAAATTCCGTCAACACCATGATGCAAATCGCGATAAAACACGTCGTGATAATCAACTGTGTTGCCGAATCACGAGCGGACTTCTCGTTCTTCGCCCCTAGAAATTGCGATGCCACCACCGCGCCGCCCGTCGAAATCGCAGCGAAGATGTTGATGAGAAAGTTGTTCATCATATCGACCAGCGACACGCCGGACACGCTGGCTTCGCCCAACGACGAAATCATCATCGTGTCAACGGAGCCGACGAGACAGAACAGCATCTGTTCCAACGCCAGCGGTATGACAAGACGCCATAAATCGCGGTCTGTAAATAATCTTGGCTCCAACATGTGCTATATTAATATCCCAAACCTTTCGTCCCTTCTGTCCCTTTCGTCTTTTTGTCCTTACATATAATATAAACGAGGCACACTAAAATGAAAAAACTTCTGACGCTCATCGTGATTTTCTGCATCGCCGCCGTCGCTGACGAACCAGTCACCACCCTGAAACTCCTTTCCATCGGTAACTCCTTCTCCGTCAACGCACACCGCTATCTTGGCGAAATCATCAAACAGCATGGCAAAGCCACTGCCGTGCTCGGCAACGCCGCCATCGGCGGATGCTCCTTCAAACGCCATTGGGAGGAACATCTCAAATCCGAAGCCGATCCCAAACACAAGCCGTACCGCTACAAAGGCAAGCCCATGAGCCTCCGCGACTATCTCACCGCCGAAAAATGGGACGTCGTCACCATCCAGTCCGTCTCCCACCAATCCTACAAGCCCGAACTCTGGCAACCCTACGCCGACAACCTCGTCGCACTCATCAAAGAGCTCGCACCACAGGCGAAAATCTACATCCACCGCACATGGGCCTACCGTCCGGACAACTTCCGTTTCTTCGGCCCCAAGAAGAACAATTTCTCCGCTCAACTCATGTATGAGCAGAGCGGCGCCGCCTACAAGGCTCTCTCCGAAAAATACAACGCCCCCATGATCCCCTCCGGCGAAGCCCTCTGGACCGCCTTCCAGGAGCAGCCCGTCAAAAACGTCTCCCCCGATCCGAACTTCGACTACAAGAATCCCGTCCATCCCAATCTGCCGAAGGACGATGGCGCCCTCATCAAAGGATATTATTGGAAAAAAGACCCCAAGACGCAGGAATGGAAGTTCACCTTCGACGGCATCCATGCCAACGTCCGCGGCGAATATCTGCTCGGTTGCACATGGTATGCATACTTCTTCAAACAAAACCTCGACGACCTCGCTTGGCAACCAAAGGATGTCACGCCGGAAGACGCCAAGTTCCTCCGCTCAATCGCGCAACGCGTCGCAACACAATCCGTGAAATAAATCGCATTGAAAAGGCGGGATGTCCATCATATCGATAGACATGAATATAAAAACTCGTTCATATTTATCGCGATCAATATGATGAAAAAAATATTTTTAAAAAACGTTTTTTGATTTGACTTTTTCCAAAAACAGATAAATTAAGTAAAAATTAAGTTTCAATTGCTTTTTTGCTCATTTATCTAACACCAACCACCAAAAAGGGAAAAAGAACATGAAAAAAGACCGTCATTTCACGCTAATCGAGTTGCTGGTCGTCATCGCCATCATCGCGATTCTTGCCGCCATGCTCCTCCCCGCCCTCGCAAAAGCCCGCAATAAGGCCTATGCCATCAACTGCATCAGCAACATGAAGCAGCTCGGCACGAGCATGTCCATGTACACGGGCGACCACGCCGGTTACCTGCCGCCCACGGACAGCGGCGCCCCTGGCGACAAATGGCCCAACGGCACATCAATGCAGCATCCTTTCTGGAATGAAATCATGATGCAGATCTGCTACGCCAAGCTCGAGGGCTGGACGCAGAACACCGGCTCCTGCGCAGGCGGCTATCTCGACTCCAAGACGCTCTTCTGCCCCGCCGCGTTGGCCCGCACCAACTGGAACAACGACTGCTCCTACGGCTCCAACTGGAACATCATGAGCCGTAAAACCTCCTATCCCGTCCAGCAGATGACCGCCCCCTCCCAGAAAATCATTTTCTGTGAAACGGACGCGCATACCAGTGCTGGCGATCCGCAGGCATACGGCTTCTGGCGTTATAGCCCGAGTCTTGGAAATCGAACCGACACTGGCTGGGGCTATCCCACCGTCCGCCATGACCAGATGTGCAACGTCACCCATCTGGACGGCCATGTCCAGACCTACAAGACGCCCAACCGCAGCGATACCATGTCCGTCTTCCCCTTCAAGTGGGGCGCGGCGGACTGCGAACCCTATCTCCGTTGGGACAAGTAATTATAAAATAGCATCTCACATGTGAAAAATCCGTCCGGGCCATACTACGGCCCGGGCGGATTTTTTCATTTGTGGAAGCAACGAAAAACCTCTTGTACCTCAC
>JAEEGH010025746.1_pt1 | contig 11777 bp, 13 predicted proteins | sample 9134181 | NCBI WGS metagenome assembly JAEEGH01 (sample SAMN16246544, study PRJNA631951) | gut metagenome | biome: gut microbiome; feature: rumen; material: DP-attached | host: Bos | place: Iran: Karaj | collected 2018-10 | reverse complement strand
AAGACTCAAAGCCATCCGCGCCATGAAAGCCAAACCTGGTTGGGAGCAAATTTTGGCTTCCGCAGTGGGCAGTGCGGCTTTCTGCATCATCTTCGGTGGCGGCTTCATGGATTGTCTGGCCTCTTTTGTGGCAGGATTGGTGCTATGGATCTATATGCTTTTTGTTGCCTCCAAGCGGCTGTCACGCATCGTAGGGACGGCTTCGGGCGGACTGTTGGCCACCTTGATTTGTTTCGGCATGTACCGCCTTGGTCTTGGTGAACATCTGAGCAACATGATTATCGGTGCCATCATCCCATTGATTCCTGGTGTGGCTTTCACCAACGGCATTCGCGACATGGCCAATGAGGACTACATCGCAGGCACCACGCGCCTCCTTGATGCCATGTTGACCTTCTTTTGCATCGCACTTGGCGTGGCTTTGGCGTTCATGCTCGACAAGAATATCTTCGGCCAAATGCATAAACTGGAAGGTCTTGTCGCCGACCCTCAGACCTCGAATTTTGTCGTTCAACTCATCGCTGCCTTTTTGGGCACTGTGTCGTTTGCCGCGCTCTTTGGTGTACCCCGCAAGTATTATTTCGATGCCGGTTTCTGTGGAACGATTGGTTGGCTGCTTTATCTCATTCTGAGTCGGTATACAGCCATGTCACCCGTAGAAGTCCTCTTCTGTGCCACGGCCTTGGTTACGCTCACTGCCTTATTGCAGTCAATAGGAAGGAAATGCCCTATCACGGTGTTCCTTATCAGCGGCATCTTTCCCTTAGTGCCAGGAGCAGGCATCTTTTGGACGAGCTACAATATCGTCTCCAACCAACTCTCCGATGCCATCCACACAGGTTTTGCCGCACTCAAGGCCACCGTTGCCATCGCTTTCGGCATTCTTGCCGTGATGGAACTCAACGGCAAGGGTAGGATAGGGAAGTGGATTAAGAGAGGTAATCCGGTTAAATAATTAATTAATAGTAGATATCGTACTCGTACTCGTCGGTGTAGGAGTCTTCCAAATCAGGGACGGCTCCGAAATCTCCCTTTTTATAGATGATGTTTTCAACTTTTGCGTGGCACACGTTTCCCTCGTAAGTGTAAGTGGTGGAATAGGCGTCCATCGCACCTTCGATATGGCTTTCAGAAATCAAACGCCCTAATTTGTCCCTTTCCTCAAATTGGTTAAGATAGTTGCCTTCAATTTGGACATGCAGGATTTCACCTTCGTTTAAATAGGAATAGTCGTATGTGATCTCATTGTTGCCAAAAATGATTTTTGAAAGGCGACCTTCCTCGTCATACTCATAAATCTGGCCACTGTTTTCGAGGACCTTGGTGCAACTCTCATCGGTATAGGTGATGTCCTCTTCGTAGCCAGGCTCACAGCCAAAGACAACATGCGCCTTGTTGCCTGTGTAAGTGTACGCTGTGATGCAACCTGGCACACCTTCATCGTAGTCAGTGAGGATTTGTGACAGGCGACCGCGTTCGTCATAGATCCATCGCGTGATGGTGTCGCCATGGTCGTCAAGGCTGTATTGGGGCTTGTCCCAATCCACCTCGTGGGTTTTCTCGACGACTTCAGATTGTGGGGCGGTGGTGTTGTCCTTGGCGATATCTGTCCCATTGTTGTTTGCGCAAGCGGCCAACAAAGCCGCTGAAATCAGAAGTAATGCTTTTTTCATGATATGATGATTATGTGTTTTGCTATAAAGATTATCAAGAAACGATAACTATCAATAATAGATAAGGTATTCGTAAGCATCAGTGAAGACATCATCCAAATCGGGGATGCCACCGAACTTGTCTTTCACGTAGATTTTGTTTTCTACACGGGCACGGCAAACATTGCCTTCGTAGGTATAGGTTGTGGTATAAATGTCCTCATCGTTGACACGGCTTTCGTACAACAAACGACCATATTCATCCCTGTCTTCATCCTGCTGTATCATATAGTTGTCTGAGATTTCGGTATGTACAATGCCTGTCGCTTCGTCGACAGTATACGTGTATTTGATTACCCTATTGCCAATGGTGATCTTCGAGATACGGCCTTGGTCGTCATATTCGTATTTCTGTCCAGTGTCCTCTAAAATCTTTGTGCAGCTTTCATCTTCAAAAACGATCACTTCTTCATAGCCGGGCTCGCAACTGAATGTGACATGGGCTACGTTGCCGTTGTATGAATAGGTAGTGACGCAGCCGGGAATGCCCTTGTTGTCATAGTCGCTCAATATCTTTGACAGTCGACCCTGCTCGTCGTATATGCAACGTGTGATGGTGTCGCCCTCATCGTCGATGCTAAACAGGGGCTTTTCCCAATCTATCATCGCTGCGGCAGGAAGCATCATGCAGTCCATGGTGGCTTCTTCTTCCTTGATGCCGTTGTTTGCACAGGCGGCCAACAAAGCCGCTGAAATAAAGAGTAATGCTTTTTTCATGGTTCAGTTGTGTTGGTTTCCGGCTGACAAAGATATACATTTCGATGGTATGTCGCATCTTTTTTCTGAAAACAATGGAAAAACAAAGCGTATTTTGTATTTTTGCACTATATAAATATAGAACAATCACTATGACCATCAACGTATATGAACGCTATTATGCCGCCGAGGCCGAATACAACAGCGTGCCGCGTCATGCCGCCTTGGTGATGCTTGTCGCCACCTCGGAAGAAGGGGACATCCGCTATGAGGCCGCCGTGACCTTCTTTCCGCATAACGACGAGGAAGACTATGCCGTATCCTATGATGCCTATCTCAGCAAAGTGCTCTATGAAGCCAAGGGACGTCGCTCCAAGAAAAGGGAACAAGCATTGATGGAGACATTTGAACAGGAAATCGACCAACTGGCCGAAACGATAGGAGGGAAGGTGCTTTGGGAACAGCCCCTTCGGGAGGCAAGATTGGGTTAATATCCTTTTATAACATTGATAATCAATAACTAAATACAAAATGATATGAAAAAGCATTACTTTTTTCTAGTCGTCGCCCTGGCCCTCGGCATGATGGCTTGCGACCAAAAACCGGCCAATCCTGTGGACGATAACAACAAACCAACCGACCAAAACAAACGCGAGTTAGGCTTCGTTGAGGACGGCCAACTCAAATTCTACGACATCCAAAAGGGTGAAGCAGAGGCCTATACCCAAGAGACGGACAGCGTCGTCGATGCGGTTTGCACTACAAATGGGAAGGTGTACTATAACGTGAAGGCAAACGACCGCCTTTTGCTCAAATGCCTAGACATGAAAGCCGAGGATCCCCAACCGGAGTCTTTGGCTGATTGGAATCTGGATCTTGGATCACGTGAAGGCAATCCTTTCTCTGCCTTCGGCAAGATGTATCTCAGCATGGACCAAACCCAGATTGCCCTTGAAGTGGATAACATGTGGTTTGCAGGACCTTGCTATAATCTCGCCGTCTACGATTGTCCTTCAAAAACAATCAACAAAATCACATTGTACAAATACGACGAAGAGCATGGTGATGTGGAGTTTATGGACGATGAAGACACATTCAGGGCCTATGCGCCTGAGGCCAATTTCGACTTTGCCCGCTTTGAGAATGCCGATGGCCTTTACTATCTCGGTGACGATGAACGGGTTTGCCTGAACGACCAGCTCAAGGATATGGAGGACATGGGGGATTTCGAAGTGGAATTTGACCACGATCCCATAGCACTTGACCCGTCAGGAAAGAGACTGCTGTTTGCTACCGATGTATACTTGGGCGACGGACTTTTGGGCTTTTTCGCTGTGTCGAGCCTCGATGGCAAGACCCAGATCGCTTTGCCCAACTCGGATGTTATGGAGGATTGTCCCCAATGGTTGAGCAATGGCTCCTTGGTATATATAGGCTATGAAAGCGATAAGGACGCCCTTTTCTTAATGGACACCAGTGGCAATATTCGTACCATTGCCCACACCAACAAGTTCTTCGTTTTGCCATAATTCCAGATGAAATGAAAGAAATGAGACGCCCGGAACGCGGAAGCGTGTTCATCGTTCTCTGTCTTGTACTGCTTCTTGCTGTCCCTGTAAGCCATGCTGTCGCACAGAATGTGTCCATCTATGCTGGTGAAAGCAAGACGCTCTATGACAGCCGGTATTATCCAGCCTTGTTTGGTGAAGGCGTGGCTCCGACCTTTCCCACTTTTGATGTCAAACTAGGATGGACCGATTACGGTTCATCCCCCTATGCGACGATATGCAAGCATCCTGAACGAGGGATCGGTTTTCAGATTGATGGGTTGTCGGGCATAAAGGCAGCTAATGGGCCAAGGATGGGCAATATCTACAGCATCTATGGTTATTTCGACCGGCCGTTGATTGTCATTGACGATTTCAGCTTCGGTTATAGCGGGGAATTTGGGCTCGGGTTCATGTTCAGCCATCGCTACGACCCGGTCGAAAATCCATGGAACGTTGTCATCTCCACGCCTGTCAATGCCCATATCTCCCTGGGCTTTCAAGCGCAATACGCCATTTCGCCGCGTTTTGATGCTGGTATCGGCTTCTTCTTCAACCATCATTCAAATGGTGCCGTTTCATTCCCAAACTATGGATTGAATGCCTTTGAATTGGCGGTACGCCTTGGGATGAAAGCTCCCCGAAGCGAAGAGGAGATGCATCGCGAAACGGTAGATGACGGCTTTAAACGCGGGTTCTTTTACGGCATTCAAGCTTCCGGCGGTATCATGAGTAATGAGGCCAGTTATGAGCGACATCTCGAAGAGGAAGGCATCTGGGTCAACGAGCGCTATTTCAAGTATGCGTTCGAGGCCAATGCTTTCTACAGATATTGCCGCACCCATGCCACCGGTCTGGGCTTTGACTTTTTTGTCACGCCCTTCTGCGACAAGATTGCCGAAAACGACGGCAGAGGAGAGACCTACGATCCCTTCTCTTACGGCTTCTCTCTCCAGCATGAGCTCCGTTACTATAACTTCTCTACCGTGGTCGGTGTCGGTCGTTATCTGCATCATCATGATGGCTTAGCCCGAAACAAGACTTTCTATCAGTTGGTTACCGTGAAATACCGTTTTCCGCAGCTGGGGAACATGTACACAGGCATCATCCTGAAGGCACACAAGTTCAAAGCTGCTGAGTGCATTCAGATCTGTGTTGGGAAGGAGTTTTAAGAAAACGCAACGACGATAATCGAATTACTTTCCGATGCAGAAACGGGAGAAGATATTGCCTAGCACCTCGTCGGTGGTAATCTCGCCTGTGATGCTTCCAAGATAATGAAGCGCTTCTCGTAAGTCCTGTGATACCAGGTCGGTAGATATGTTCATTTCAAGTCCTTGTTGAACTGATTTCAGGCTCTCCGAGGCATGCAGCAAAGCCTCGTAATGTCGTACGTTGGTCACCAAAGTAGCATCGGGAGAGGCGAGGGGTTGGCTGAGTTTCAGGGTGTTGTAAAGGTCGCCAAGACCGAATCTGTGTTTGGCCGAAAGGCAGACGACCATGATGTCGTCGTTGTCCAAGACCTGCCGGACTTGTTCTAGCAAAGCTTCGCCTTGGTCGTCCAAGGTGTCCACTTTATTGATGCAAAGGATGAGTTGTTGGTGCTCAAGGTCCATCTTTTCAAGGATTTCATTTGCCGCAAACAACACATTTTCAGCGCCTTTCGTGGCGTCCAACATTCCGATGACGAGTGTGGCTTCCTGTATCTTTTTGTAGGAGCGTTCAATGCCAATTTTCTCGATGGTCTCATCGGTGTTGCGCAGTCCGGCCGTGTCGATGAAACGATAGAGGATGCCGTTGATGTTCAGTGTTTCCTCGATGGTGTCGCGTGTGGTGCCGGCAATGTCGCTCACGATGGCGCGATCTTCACCCAATAGGGCGTTCAGCAGCGTGCTTTTGCCCGTGTTGGTCTGACCCACAATGGCTACGGGAACACCGTTTTTGATGGCGTTGCCGAGGCGGAATGAATCCTTCAACTTGTCAACATGCGCCAAGGTTTCTTGCAGCAAGGTCTTCAACTGGCTGCGGTCAGCAAACTCGACATCTTCTTCAGAGAAATCCAATTCCAATTCCATCAAAGATGTCATTTCCAATAATTTGGAACGCATTACTTGAAGTTCTTTGGAAAATCCACCTTTGAGTTGGTTGATGGCCACACGATGAGCAGCTTCGCTCTCCGAGCTGATCAAATCTGCGATAGCTTCGGCTTGAGCCAGGTCGAATTTGCGGTTGACAAACGCACGGCGGGTAAACTCACCAGCCTCGGCCATGCGGCATCCGCGGGAAATAAGAATGTGTAACAGTTTTTGCTGAATAAACACCGATCCGTGCACGCTGATCTCGGCCGAATCCTCACCAGTGAAAGAGTGGGGGGCTCGGAAAAACGTCACTAGCACCTCGTCGAGGAGTTCATCACGGTCTACAATATGACCATAATAGGCTTTATTCGCAACCATCTTTCCCATGTCGAAAGGCTTGCCGTTCTGCATAAACAGCTGACTGACAATGGATAAGGTATCGTAGCCAGATACACGTATCACGGCAATGGCACCCATGCCGTGGGGTGTGGCAATAGCGCAAATGGTGTCTCTATTTAAGATATTGGTATTCATTGTTTTAACAGAACACCGCGGTTTGATTAATCAAACCGCGGTGTTCTAATTTAACATAATGTTAGAAGGGCAGGTCATCTGTGCTGTCCTCGCCAGCAGGAGCGAAATACTCAGGTGCTGAAGCTGCAGCAGGTGGAGTTTGGTGCATCATTGGCTGCTGTACAGGTTGTGCTGGAGCAGCGGCTGGGGCAGCAGCGACGCCAACGGGATCGAAACGCCACACACGGACGTCCGTGTACCACTTGCCATTGAATTCACGCGATGACAAATCAATCTGTGCCTTAATGGCTTGTCCAGGCGCAAATTTCTGGATTTCATCAATTTGATTTGACCAGCAGGTTAAGCAGACGGTCTTGGGGAATTGCTCTTCAGTTTCAATAATCAAGTCTTGTTTACGCCAAGGTCCGCGGGCGCTGGTTCCTTCGGTCAGAGCGCCGAGTCTGACCACTTTACCGGTAATTTCCATAATTGGTGGGTGTTTAATTAGTTATTATTAAATGATTTAATTGTTGTCTTTTGTCAAGAATACAAGATTGCAAATATAGTCATCATTTTGGTTTTGGCAAGTGGAAAACTGATGGAAATGGCAAATTTTAGACTTCTTTTCGATTTTCCCCTTTTTGAAAATAATACATATTATGTTAAATGATAGATTTCAAACCATCCCCTCACAGAGTAAAACATTGACAAATATATGGAGAAATATATGGAGAAATATATTCAGAAAATATGCATTGCAATTACGGCACATGCCTCTGCATCAGCTACGGCATTATGATGGTTCTTCGCCAAATCATAACCGAAATGTTTGGCAACCGTCTGCAGTTTGTGGTTCTCCAAATCTGGTACGAGTTTCTCAGATCCTAAATGCGTGCAGTAGAACTTGAAATTCGGATATGGTATGTGATACAATTCATGCAAAGCCTTCAACACACGCTCGTCAAACGAAATACCGTGCGCAACCATCGGCAGTCCTTGCACCTTGCCCGCCACTTGCTCCCAAACCTCTGGAAACAACGGTGCATGGTTTGTATCCTTATATGTTATGCCATGAACCTTGGTTGTCCAAAAATCGTATCGGTTCGGCACGGGTTTTATTAAACTATAAAATCGCTCAACAATCTCATCATTCCGCACAATGACCAGTCCCATACTACATGCACTCGTCACCTCGCCATTGGCACCTTCGAAATCGATGGCGGCAAAATCATGCAGATGGTATTTGGGTATATACGAAGGCCTCTCGGCATCAGGCCAGTCACCTATCTTTTTCCTATTTTCATTCCAATTCATATCGCGTGCAAAATTACGGTTTTTGTATTGCTTTTCCGAAAAATAATCCTACCTTTGCCATGATTTAGGTCAATCCCCTACCATTTTCAAATGCAAAAATTTGTAAATTGCTCAATATCAATCAATAAAATCATACAATATGGAATTGAAAGGTTCAAAAACCGAAGCCAACTTGATGGCTGCGTTTGCTGGCGAATCACAAGCCCGCAACAAGTACACTTACTATGCCTCTAAGGCCCGTAAGGAAGGATACAACCAAATCGCCGACCTCTTTGAGGAGACGGCGCGCAACGAGCAGGAACATGCCAAGATTTGGTTCAAGCTGCTTCACGACGGTGACGTGCCGGATACGGTAACCAACCTTAAGGATGCCGCCGCTGGCGAAAACTACGAATGGACCGATATGTATGCAGGCATGGCCAAGACCGCCCGTGAGGAAGGCTTTACCAAGATTGCCGTCCTCTTTGAACTGGTGGCAAAAATCGAAAAGGAACACGAGGAACGCTATCTCAAGCTGCTGAAAAACATTGAAGACGGCATCGTGTTCTCTCGCGAAGGCGATATGGTTTGGCAATGCTCCAACTGCGGCCACATCGTTATAGGAAAGAAAGCCCCACAGGTCTGCCCTGTCTGCAACCACCCGCAGGCCTTCTTCCAAATCAAAGCCGAAAACTATTAATTCACTTAAAATCAAACCAATATGAAAAAGTACGTTTGCGACGTCTGCGGTTACATCTATGACCCAGAGAAAGGCGATCCCGACAGCGGTATCGCTCCCGGCACCCCCTTTGAGGCCATCCCCGACAGCTGGTCCTGCCCGCTTTGCGGTATCGGCAAGGATAGCTTCTCTGTCATGGAATAAACATGAGACACGGGACTTTTACCCTGACCTCTGACCCAAACCATGACCATTTTTCACCATGGGTGAGATGGTCATGGTCATGGTCAGTGGTCATGGTCAAATATAAGTCCCGTGTCATTTAATGTACACAAATTATGGATACAAAGGCATTATTCAACATCGGTTACGGCCTTTATGTGCTGACCACCAACTACGACAACATCGACAACGGTTGCATCGTCAACACGGTGATCCAAGTCACGAGCAATCCTTTGCAGATCGCCGTGACGGTCAACAAGGGCAACTACACCCACGACCTCATCAAGGACTCCTGCGTGTTCAACGTCTCGATGCTGACCACGGAGACCCCGATGAAGGTCTTTGAGCACTTCGGTTTCCAGTCGGGACGCAAGGTAAATAAGTTCGCTGACTGCGAGGCAGAACACCGAGCCGTCAACCATGTTCTCTATATCCCAAAATACACCAACGCCTACCTGGCCTGTCGCGTCACCAAGAGCATCGACTTCGGCACACACACCATGTTCATCGCCGATGTGCTGGATGCCCAAGTGCTTTCAGACAAACCCTCAGTAACATACGACTACTACCAGAAAAACATAAAACCCAAACCGCAAGCAGCCGAGAAACCCAAGGATGGCAAACGCCGCTGGGTGTGCAAGGTGTGCGGCTATGTCTACGAAGGTGACTCCCTCCCACCCGATTTCGAGTGCCCATTGTGCAAACACGGCGTGGAGGATTTCGAGGAAGTTTTTTAGCTGTAGAGACGCGGTGCGCCACGTCTCTACAAAACGAAATAACAACATCATCTATGCAACAAATACAATTAACCGAAAACATCTACTACGTCGGCGTCAACGACCGCCATACCGACATGTTTGAGAACCACATGGAACTGCCTAACGGCGTTTCCTACAACTCCTACCTCATCGTTGATGAGAAGGTCGCACTAATCGACCCCGTGGAGGCCAATTTCCTGGAGGAATACCTCTTCAAGGTGAAGTCGGTTTTGAAAGATCGTAAAGTCGACTACCTTATTATTAATCACGACGAGCCTGACCACAGCAGCACCGTGGCTGCAGTATTACGCGAATATCCTGAAGTGCAGGTTGTGGGCAACGCCAAGACCTTCGCGCCCCTTGAGGCTTTCTATGGTCCTATCGAGAACAAGAAAGTTATTGCCGAAGGCGAGTCTTTAAGCCTTGGCTGCCATACCTTACAGTTTTTCATGCTTCCCATGGTTCACTGGCCCGAGTCGATGGTAACATACGAGCAAACAAGTGGCATTGTCTTCAGCAACGACGCCTTCGGCGGTTTCGGTGCCCTCAATGGTGGCATCTTCGACGACCAAGTCAACCTCGCCTTTTATGAAGATGAGATGCGCCGCTATTATGCCAACATCATCGGCAAGGTGGCCATGCAAGTCGTGAAAGCCATTGAGAAACTCAGTGCTTTGGAAATTAAAATGATCGCTCCTTCACACGGCCTCATCTGGCGCAGCAACCTGCCTTGGGTCTTGGGCAAATACACACAATGGAGCAAGCAAGAATCGGAAGAAGGCGTGGTCGTCGTCTACGGCTCGATGCACGGCAACACAGCCCGCATGGCCGAGATTGTTGCGCGTGGCGCCGCCGAAGCCGGCATCAAAGAGGTGAAAGTCTACGATGTGGCCAAGACCGAGGTGTCGTTCATCATGAGTGACATCTGGAAATACAAGGGTGTCATCATCGGAGCCTGCGCACACTATGGCAACATGTTCCCCAATATGACCCTGCTCGTCCACGAAATCAACGAGTTCAAGCCGAAAGAAAAGTGCTACGCCACCTTCGGTGGCATGAGTTGGAGCGGCGGCGGTGTGAAGACCCTCGCTAAATATGCCGAGGAAGGCAAATGGAACCTTGTAACCGAAAGCGTCGAAGTCAAGGGCGCTCCCATCCGCGAAGAAGATTGGGACAAACTCTATAACCTTGGCAAGGCTGTTGCAGAGGCGGTGAAAGGCTGACCTCTACCCTACTTTGAAAACCATCAACTTAATTATCAACCTCATAAACTATCAAATTATGATGAAAAAAGCTATTAAAGTTTTGACATTGTGCCTCTTGGTGGCATTCATGACTTCATGCCAGACCAAGGAGGAAAAAGTCATCAACAAAATGAAAGCCCTTGCCGAACGCGTTGAAAGCAAGGCTGACTCTTTCACCGAATCACAATGGGAGAGTGTCTACAACGAGTTCGAGTCGTTGCAGACCCAGACCAAAGACTGCGATTTCACGGTTGAACAGCTGAAGGAAGTTGCCAAGGCTGAAGCCGAGTTGACTGCTGCCATCGCCAAGCAAAAAGCCAAGGAACTGGGCAACGGCATCAACAACGCCATCAACGAAGGAAAAAGCGCACTCGAAGGTGTCTTCGACGGCATCAAGGAAGGACTAAGCGGTAGTGAAGATGCAGCAGAAGATGCAGCAAAGTGATCGTTATTGTAATTAGATTAAATAAAAACTCCACCTCAATTGAGATGGAGTTTTTTGTTGTCCTATTAATAATAGGTGTGGTAGAGACGGTGCATGCACCGTCTCTACTATTAACACCGATTATTTATACTCAGCCAGCACGTCCTTCACGCGGTCAGGCGTCATACGGCCGTAGACCTTGTCACCGACTTCGATGACGGGGGCCAGACCGCAAGCACCGACGCAGCGGAGGCAGGTCAGAGAGAACTTGCCGTCGGGAGTGACCTCACCGACGTTGATGCCCAACTGACGCTTCAGCTCGTCCAGCACCTTCTCGGCACCACGCACGTAGCAAGCGGTACCCAAGCAAACGCTGATCGGGTGCTCGCCCTTCGGAGTCATGGTGAAGAAGGAATAGAACGAAACGATGCCGTAGACTCTCGAAACCGGGATACCCAGCTCCTTAGCCACCAGCTCCTGGACTTCAGCAGGCAGATAGCCATACTCGCCCTGAACCTTGTGCAGCACATTGATGACCTCACCCGGCTTGTTGCCATACGACTTGCAAACCTCTTTGATGAAGTTAACCTTAGCTTCTGATAATTTAATAA
>JAEEGH010025745.1_pt1 | contig 11779 bp, 10 predicted proteins | sample 9134181 | NCBI WGS metagenome assembly JAEEGH01 (sample SAMN16246544, study PRJNA631951) | gut metagenome | biome: gut microbiome; feature: rumen; material: DP-attached | host: Bos | place: Iran: Karaj | collected 2018-10 | reverse complement strand
TATCATGTCGGATACATTATGCCGGACGAAAATGACGATAATCCGTTTCTGACGCTTGGGCTCAACTATGTGAGGTTCGGCCATGAGGAGAAGAACCTTTTCCGCTTCCTTTATCAGACGGATAAGTTCGGAGGAACGGATATCGATACGCTCATGGGTAATCCCGGGCTCTTGGAGATCCTGAAGGTGGTTGCTAAAGAAATGGACTGCGGTATTGAGGAAGCGCGCAAGTTGTTTCTGATCTTCTTCAGCGTGGCGCACGGCCTTGCGAGCCTGCTTGCAAACAACTCGATGAAATACGATGAAGAGCAGATAACAGAGATGCTGAAAAAAGCATTCTATGGAATGCTCTCATCCGGGGAATAGGAGAAATCATAATGTCAAAAGAAAAGAAATCTCTGCTTATCTTTTACGGGATAACGCTGTCGGTGAGCCTGATATTTGAGCTGCTATATATCTTTACTAAATCTGACCTGTTCGTTTCGCTTCTTATGTGGGTTCCTGGAATAACAGGAATAGTCTGCTCAAAAGTGTTTTTCAGGAATCAGGGAGCATTGGGGTTTAAGTTTAAGGTCAGGCCGTTATACATCATCCTGAGCATTGTTATTCCTGCATTGTATCTGGTACTGACATATGCTTTGGCCTGGGTGGCCTTAAAAGATCCGACAACAGGTATAGATACGCTTCCAAAAGCCGTTTTGGGCGAGTGGGGAGAAGGGATTCCAGGCGGTACTTACATCGCGGTATCTTTTATTCCGCTGCTGATCTCAAGCGCGCTGTCTGCTGCCGGAGAGGAGTTAGGATGGAGAGGTTTTGCATACCCTGTTCTCGAAAAGGAATTCGGAAAGGTCAAGGCGGTGATCATCAACGGTTTTATATGGGCTTTATGGCATCTGCCGCTGATCCTTGGAGATGTATATCAGTCAAAAGTAAATATCGTATACGGAATAATAGCTTTCATTGTTTTGGTGATGCTGGTGACAGTGATCTATTGCTGGACACGAAGTGTGAGCGGCAGCGTGATACCTGCGATCCTTCTTCATTCAGTACATAACGAACTGGATCAGTTATATTTGCAGCCGCTTTCAAGCAATGAGAAGGTTCCGTACTATGCTGGCGAGCAGGGAATATTCACGATAGCTGTTGTGGCGATAATAGTTGTTCTGGTAATCGTGGTCTGGAAAAAAGCAGAGCAAGTCAATGAACACTGCTTATATAACTCTTGAAGAAAAGTAATATTTTTTCCTGAAGAAAAGGATATTCAAGGCCTGTGACAGCGTAGTGCCCATAGATGGAAGGCAGCATTTATTCCTGAGGGAAGACATCATTGAATTCAGTACGGATGAACACAGCATAATACCGGGATGTGAAAGGGACAAATCCTTGTGGTTTTACTGCCAAAATATACTAATAACCCTATATCAGTTTATAATATCTGAAGCAGGGGATAAAGATACGGATATTTGTGAAAGGGGATAAATACATGAATTACTACGGATCAGAAAAACACAGGGAAACCATGAAAAGGCTTGATGAGCAGATCTTTTCGAAGATAAAGTTTGATGAGACTGACAGGGAAAAGGAACTGGAATCGGGTTATTCAGTCAAATACTATTACTACGCAGATGAAGAGAACCGCAAGCCCGGTTATGCAGCTGTCGACGGAGAGATATGCAGGCTGGTAAAAGACGGCAATACAGTTTTCGAGTGGAAAAACACCGACGGACACTCACGGGTGGCAAGCATCATTCATCACTCAAACGGAAACACGTATTTTATTTTCGACGAAGATCTTTACGGTTACAGTGTTCTTGATCTCGGCACTCTTCAGTGCATGCATTACATTCCCGCAGAATCCCACCCGGTACTTCCGGAAGGATTTGAAGAGACCTTCATATGGTTCAATTGTTTCTATAATCCGGTGAACGATCTTCTTGCGGTTGACGGCTGTTTCTGGGCAGCTCCCTCAGATGTTATCGTTCTGGATTTCAAGGATCCGATGACACCGGTTGAAGCTAAGGACTGGTTCTCGATATATGCCGTATGCGGAGAAGATAATTATGACTTGGATGATATCGATTTCGTCAGGTGGGAAGAAGATACACTTGTCTGCAAACCAACAGGAGCAGACCCGGAAGCATTTGAGCTCGAAGGCAAATGCAAAGTGAAGTTTGAATGATATATCGTCCTGCAGGAATAGGAGGATTTTTATGCGTAAGTTTTTGTCACTGATAATTATCGGAGCGATGGTTTTTGGAGCAGCAGGATGCAGTGCTAAAGAGACTGCGCCTGTAACGGAAGATACAGAAGAAACGACAACAGCAACAACGGCTGTTTCAGAAGCTGATCTGACAGATAACAGTGACGATATATTTGTAAGCGCTTATTCCGGCTTTAAAGTTACCTCTGAGAGCCTCCACGACGGAAAATGGGATGAGATATGTTCCAAGACTTCAGAAGGCGAGAACGCCTCTCCACAGCTTTCCTGGGACCCGGTCGAAGGTGCGGCCACATATGTCATCTACATGGTCGACATGAATGCTTCCAATTTCCTTCACTGGAAGTCTGCAGGCATTACAGAGACCACTCTCCCGCAGGGTTGGGCATCTGTAGTCGAATACGCCGGACCTTATCCGCCGTCGGGAACTACGCACCGCTACAATGTCTATGTATTTGCACTTAAAGCGCCTGTCGAAAAAGCAAGGGGCGCCGTCAACGGACCGGTATATAATCTCAAGGAATTCATGGACGAACTTGATACCGACGCCGAAGGAAACACGGGCAACGTCATTTCAGTCGGCCGCATCTCGGGCACTTATACTTCCAAGTGACCTTTAACGATTGAGTATTTCGCGCAAGGCATTCAGCGTTTTTGACCGGAGGAACGGTATATGGGGGAATACTATAACTGGGTAAATGTGGACAGGAAGGAATATATCTGTCCTTCCGATTTTGATATGGGCAATAAGCTGTTGGAGTCATCTGCTCCTCACTACGAGTTTTTGTGTTCTTTAAGAGAGCTCATAGCCAATGAATGGAGTGGCTCGCATATTCTTTTTCTGGGTGACTCCCGGCCTCTTTCGTTAGATGAGAATAACGTGACCATTAAGAAACTTTACGATCAGACGGTTGAGAGCGGTCATGAGGGCAATGGTTTTGATACGGTCTTCGAAACATATAAGAATATATCGGGGTGGTTTTCGGGAGCCGAAAAGGATGTGCGCCGGGAGATAGAGTTTTATCTCCGCGAAGTTGAGATCGGCGAATCCGACGCATTCAACGAATATGGTGTTGACCCTGAAGATCCTTATAAAGGTCTTTTCGCCCGGAAAGGAACGGACTTCAGATATACGCTGAATCACACGAAGAAAGTATATTACTCTCCTGATGAGATAAAAGTCATCCTGTTAAGTAACGGAAAGACAGAAGTTCCGGATAAAAAGCCCGGAGGATTGTTTTCGAAGCCAGCAAAGACCGGTCCTTCGATCGATCCTCTGCCGTATCTTCTGAGATATGGTTATTGGGGTACCGGCGAGTGGGTCGGGGATATCATCGGTGTTTCAGATACGATTCCGGAAGGGTATGCACTGCTCACGGAAATTACGATAGATTATTGATCCGGCATTTTTTCGGAGGGCATCATGAAAAAGCAAAAGGACGGTCAGTCGAACTGATCCAGGATCGACTGGTAACGCTCCGTATCTTTGATCTTCTCCGCTTCCCCGGTTGAATGATGAATGATATATGCTTCTGACGAGACCTTGATACCGATAATATATGTATCACGCTTCTGCAGGTGGAAATCGTAATAAACCTGTACTACAACGGCCCCGCCTGAATAAGGCAGCGGGATACTGGTCTTTTTGATCATATACAAAGGGATCACCGGAGAGATAATGGCAACATTCGGACTTTTGCCTTCGCGGATAAACGGTATGACTGCAAAGCATATGAAAGCTGCAGCAAGCACCACTGCGGTGATATTCCTGGTCTTCCTCTTAATTATCCTTCCGGCCATAATTAAAAATCCCCGCATTATTCCCGTATTTTCACCATTATACAGGATTTAACATTGTTAAAAGCAGGCCGGTTAAGAAGTTTTATACTATCCGCAACCGGACCTTGATGTTTGAAGTCAGTCAGAAGCAATTCATCACAAATGCCCCGAAAAGTCGTTATTGTGATGAATTATCTCGAAAAATTCATCACAAACCGCCCTAAAAGCCGGATTTTTGATGAAATCGCAAAGGCATATATCTGCCTTATTAGCAGATGCTTTGATGAAATCGAAAAGGTCTATTCGCTCTGTGAAGTATCTTCTATGACAAACCGAAAGGGAGCACCACCCGCAGTCATCAGTTTTGCCCGTAATGGTACGGATGATCGTAATGACAGTCCACATATACATCAACAGAAAAACTGTTGAGATCGTATACGGCGGACCACTCGGTATAACTGCCCTGACTGACGGCATCGAGAAGATCCCTGGCCTGATCATGTGTTAAGACATTGTTGTTGTCCGACAGTTCTTCCAGGAGTACATCCAGTCTCCAGTCGGATTCCTCACCGTAATGATCGCCGGGAGTCAATACGGAGTTCGTTACGGCGTTCAGTTCATTGACATACATCTTATCGTCGAACCATTCGACAACGACTGCGCGCCCGGATTTGTCTGTGATAAACAGATGCTGTCTGACGTCGTTATGTGTATGAATGTCGTACTGATCCAGAAAAGCAATTGCTTCATCAACGGTAGCACAGCGGTCGAGGATAACGCGCAGAGCAGTATAGATAAACAGATCAGGCCTTCCGGTATCCTGATGCAGTTCACCGATATCGAGCTCGAGGTTGCTGATGCCTAATCCGGCTTCGTTAACGCCGTCGCATACGAGGTAAGGAGTGGAAGTCATGATCAGTTTTCCAATAGGGGAATCAGGATCGATCTCGTCAGGTCCCCTTCCGACTCCGATAACTGCCAGATCAGCCATGGCATATGAGGCGTAACCGTTTTCGGGATTCATATATACCATGACGGTATCTGTCTCGGGATAATCGAAATTGCGTCCGAATAATATGTCTCCGTCAGGTGACTTTGCAGCGAAGGAAGAACATCCGTATCTTTCCTTATCGAGGGTTACGAAGCCCATACCGTGGAATTCATTTTTGTTGATCCATTCGAGCAGTTCCTCATCTGAGGTGATTCCGGCAGCGAGCATATCGTCGAGCTTTAATTCCTTGTCGTACTCCATGTAGTAGACGCCTTCGCCGTCCTTTTTTATATTGGACATAAGGCCTATCTGCTTAAAGAAGATCACGATCAAAGCCACTGCAAGCAATACAATGATGCCTGCGAAAACAAGGGATATCTTGATTGCTGATTTTCGCGAAAATGCGGAGATCCAGAAGATCACTGACGCAAGCAGCAATACCGCTCCGGCAATATAAAGTGCAGTCTTAACGGTTTTTACCGTCTGAATGTTAGTATCGGTTATCTCGATATAATAATCGGCAATGGAGGTTCTTAAGTATTCGCGGTCATCATCAGTCAATTCAAAACCTTCGATATATTCCTCCATCATCTCATAGTGACTGATGAGGGAATTGGCCGCGTTTTCTTTCATTTCAGCCGGAGCTTTTCTGACCGTTCCCGTTACTGTCTGGGCAGTATCGTACATATTCATGGCATCGATCCTGTAAGATGCCTCATCGGGAATGGCAACGTACATGATGACATCATCCGTATAGTAAATACCGTTCTGAGCATCAATCGGCCAGAACGTATCACTGCTTGTACAGAGCTTGACCGTCTTTCCGACAGAGTCATCAGTAAAGCCTGAAACATCAGATGATCTTGTAAATGATTTACCGAATATGCCTGCTGCAATTGCGCACAAGCCAAGGACCAGCAAAACGATTGCCGTAATTATCTTCTTTTTCATAACCCCGTATTATCCCCTCATATTGATTGCTCGAGATATCTTAACATAAGCCTGCCAGCCATTCCACAATGACAGGCAGGCTGTTGTTAATCGATATTCTTGAGTGCAACGTCCATGGGGATCTTCCGGATCCTGATGTAGTCGATCACCGATACGAATGCGTATCCCAGAAGCAGATATACCACGGAAAGGACCATCGACAGAGGGCTCATATAGAATGAGAAATACCCGTCCATCTGGAGCATGAACACGTGGAAGATCCACAGCATCATAAGATAGCCGATAAAAAGACTTATCACGGTAAACACGGTTACCACAATAGCAGTGGGAACTATATAAAGTGATCCGATCTCACCGGTCTTAAAGCCCAGGATCTTGACCATGGATATCGAGTGCTCGTTTCTCTCGATGATGATCTTTGCAAGAAGATAGATCAGGGCTGCCGCAAGAACGATCATCGCATACTTGAAGATCTCGATGAAGCCGCCGACCGAGTGCATGAGCTGCGTGGTTACCTTTGAGATGTCATCTACCGTAATTACTGTTGCGATATCCTGTTCGTCGATATCCGTGATCTCATTTCTCGAGAAGTAGCCTGAGAATTCATCCGGCTTCCTGTCGAAGATCTTATTAAAGTTCTCATTATCCATGAATACGGCAATGCCGCCTTCATAGTCGGTAAAACCGCCGATCGTGAATTCGTATGATCTGTTCTCGTACTCTTCATTAAGCGTTATGACATCACCTTTTTTAAGATAGAACTTATCTTTGAAAGCGGTCGATACACATACCGTATTTAATGGCAGATCCGAAGGCAGTGTAATGTATGAGCTGTTATCAGCGACACCGTAAACCGTGACGCTCTCATCACCGCCGCTGCCCATGCCTGACCTTGCAGCTGCCTTTATATCCTTGGGATACATGAGATTCGTGCAGCTGAATCTTTCTGCCGACTCTTCTTCTGTCGCAATGATGTTTCCGTCGGAATCCTTATATCCCATCAGCATGTACTGATAATCAGCGAAAACCATATCAGGAGCTCTGTCCCCGTAATTTGCAAGAGAGTCATTAAGTCCGAATGCAAAGCAGAGCATCAGTTCTGACAGGATAACGCCGAAAATAAGCACCGCGTAGTTAGGCAAATTCTGGAACAGGACTCTTATCCTGAATCTGCTTAAGAAAGACCATGCAGGGATCCTTCTTGCTTTTGTGCGCTTCGATTTTGTAAGGTCGTGCCTTAGGAATTTCAGAGGACTTAACTGAAGCTTCTTAACGATAACGAAGAGGTTGATAAAGAACATCAGAAGAAGCGGGATAACGGTAGTCTTTACCATCGCTGATGAACTCCATACGAGCCTCGGTGAAGGGATGCTGTATGTGTTGTAATAGATCTTTACAGCCATGTCGCGAAAAGCTGTATAGCCCAGTATATTTCCTATTGCAGCGCCTGCAAGAGTAACTATTACGGGCATCGACATATAGTGAACTATGAGCTCGCCCTTGCTGTATCCCGATGCTCTGAGAGTGCCTATTACCGAAGCTTCCTTATCGATCGTATTGCTTATCGTTATCGCGAAGATAAATGCGATAACTGCGATAAGGATATAGCAGAAGATCCCCGTTCCCGTGGAATCTCCTTCGATATCGGAAGGCGCGAAATTTCTTGCCTGACTTAAGTATGTCGGAAGGTAATCCTTGATCTCGTTATCGTATACGAGAGACTGTGTTATAAGCCCTTTAAGAAAGTGTTCGGAACAGTCAGCCTGCTCGATCTTGTTTGCGGGCTTTACGTCATAAAGAAATGCGTAATTGTAGTGAAGTCTTGAAGGCAGTTCATCGAATGCTTCAGGTGTCACCATTGCAACATCAAAACCGAATGCGTCAAACATCAGATCGGTGTTTGACTCATGCATCGTAAGGTAATTAACAAATGATAGAAGACCGACGACTTCATATTCTTTTCCGCTTACTGTGATCACATCTCCGGTTTTAACGCCGACTGTATCAGCATGGTTTCTGTCGATGGCGATCTCATTGATCTTTTCGGGCGTGTGGCCTTCGATGACGTAGGCCATGTCGACTTCAGAATCGCTCTTGAAGATCCTTACAGTCGAATCTTCTGTCCCGTCATTATCGTTGTCTTCCGATTCATTGCGGTAGAAGTGCTCTGTGACGGATACTTTGACGGGAGAAAAATCCTCATCGTTAAGATCGTATTCCTCCTCGATATCGGCCCACTCCTCATCAACGGCTTTTATCACTTCATTATGGGCTTCTTCATATGCTTTGCTTACGGCATCTTTGAATTCCTTTGAATCGCGCGCTTCTTCAAGAGCACTTTCAAAGTTCTCATCCATAGCCTCGTCTATGTAGCTTTTGATGATCTCTTCGTCGGTTACACCCAAGGCTTCGCACTGGGTGCGGACACCGTTTTCGATCGCATCTTCGACTTGAGTGTGAAGTTCTTCCCCGACGGCTTTTGCGACTTCCTCATCAGCTTCTTTGATCCCTTTGTCGATGAAGTACTGCCTGACGTCGGCCTTTTCGCCTGTGCTAATGCTGTCTAAAAGTTCGGAGGATGCTTTGTGCGACAGTTCAAAACATCCGTCTTCAAGATTAAGTTCTTCCTTGCCTGCTTCGATCGAAGCGACCATGCTCTCACGGCCGACATACATGCCGGAGATGACGCCGATCATTCCGACCATAAAGAGAATGATGACAAGATACTTGTGCCAATCAGAAGCGAGCTCTTTTGGGATTCGCCTGATAAGTGGATTTCTCATGTTTCTGCCTCCTTACCATTCGAGCTCGGAAGCGGGGATCTTTTCGGTGTTGATGTCGTTATGACGTACTACGCCGTCCCTTAATTTGATGACGTGATCAGCCATGTATCTGATCGCCTCGTTGTGAGTGACCATTATGATCGTGCTGCCGTATTTTTTGTTGCAGTCTTCGATAAGCGAGAGTATCTCTTTTGAAGTCTTGTAATCGAGAGCGCCTGTCGGCTCGTCGCACATCAGGATATCCGGATTCTTTACGACGGCACGTCCTATAGAGACTCTCTGCTGCTGACCGCCGGATAACTGATTGGGATATTTGTACTTGTGGTCCTGAAGACCTAATGTCGTTAGGACCTCTTCGACATCCAAGGGCTTGTCCGAAAGGTATGCACCGACTTCGATGTTTTCTTTTACGTTGAGGTTGGGAATAAGGTTATACATCTGGAATACATAACCCAAGTGTTTTCTTCTGTAGATCGTAAGCTGCTTCTCGTTCATGTCTTCAAGCTTGTCGCCCCTGATGCTTACGAAGCCCGAATCAGGCGTGTCGATCCCGCCAATGATGTTCAGTAATGTTGATTTGCCTGAACCTGAAGGTCCCAACAGTACACAGAACTCGCCCTTTTCGACAGTGAAGTTCATACCCCTTAAAACTTCCTGTCTGGCTTCGCCTGTACCGAAACTCTTCTTCAGGTCCCTGATCTCGAGGAATTTCTCCATCTTGCTTTTCTCCTGACTTTATAGATTTTCAAAATTCCCTAAAGCCCTTAACAATAAAAAGACCCAAGTACAGCGTGACTATACTTGGGTTATTGTTCCTTACTTTAATCAACGAATAACACATGTATAGTTAGGCTATACATGAGTCTCGCAATTTAAAACAAGCCAGGCCGTTAAGACCAGTATGTTGACTTGCTACGCTAAAGCGCTTGCTACTCCCTCATGGGAATTACATCGTGAATGTAACACACGGCGGGGAAGGGTGTCAACTCCCGTTATAAGCTTTGAAATTTGGTTTTTTCGCCGTTTTTTGCCACGCCTCTTTTTCGAAAAACCGAAAATAAATATCGTTATTCGATAAAATTCTCTTGAAAAACGTGAAACGTCATGTTAGTATACCGGTATAGATCAGTCATGCAGGGAGATAAAAATGGAGAATAATACTGACAATAAAAAACTGATAAATATAATCGGCGAAGTAATCGGTACGGTCTTTTTCTTCGCGTCTTTTATCCCGTTCCTCTATGCTGTCTATACAGGTTTTAAAGGTACCTTCTTCGGATTCAGGAGTTATGCCTGGTTCTTCGGTCTGTCTGCGATTATGGTTACGCTGGCATATGAATGCCTGATCTGCCTTTTGCCGTTGCTGTGCCTGATTTACCAGATCTCTTTTGCAAGGAAAGTTATCAGCAAATATCCCAAACTGCAAATTGCCGCCTGGATATTTACAGGTGCCGTTGTTGTTTCCGCTCTGGCTTCGATCTTTATGGAAAATGTGAGCCGTGAGAGAAAGTGCCGGAACCTGCAGCCCGCGATAAGAGAATATCTGACATCCAAATATGGTGACGATGTTGCCGATAATTCAAGTTTTGAGATCGCTTCTCAAACGGGAATAATATATGACGTGCATACTCCGGTACTTCCGGATGATAAGACATATGAGGTAAGGGTTACTCAGGGTGACAGGATCACTGATACTCTGGTCACTGATTTTTCAGGGTCCAGCCCTGACTTCTTCGCTGAATTCAAAAAGTACATCATTGCTAAAGAAAACATTCCCGAAGGCATGGATATCAATATAGACATTCTCTCAATAGACTTTCAGGACTACCATTACGGCGATGACTATGCAGATCTTTTCAGCCGGACCGAATACAGTATCAAGGAGATTATTGTTGATCTCGATACGGTCACCGATGAGGCAGTCCTGGATTTAACAAAGAAAGTATGGAAAGAGATCTATCCTAATATCACGGTAGGTCAGGGGTCTTTTTATCTGATGGTTACCGAAAACGGAGTCAATGCCGTTGAGGTCTTCTTCCATGTCTACAAAGAACGTCCCACAGTCAGCTTTCTGGTATGGGAAAGCGAATGGGACGGAGAATCCGCACTCAACGGCGTAGAACTCGACCTGCCATGAATTTGTTGGGGGCCTGAGTGCCATCAATTTGTTGTGGTCCTTTGCCGTCGTTTAATGGGATCCTTTGCCGGTCCTTTGATGAGGTCCGGGCCCGTTATTTGCCGGGTTCTGACCCATCAAAGATGATTTTTTGCGCCTTCCTATGCCGATTTTTTCTCTCAATATTGTTGTCGTTTTGATGCTGAAATGAAGATTATTTGAAAACCCCGAAGATTACCCTTAAACCAGAAACAGAAGGCACAAGAACGTGCCCGGCGAAAAAAGTATTAAAGAACTAATAGTATTAAAGGGGAAATAGTAATGGGTATAAAAGGTTGGTATCTGACGCCGGATAATACGGTCAGCAGCAATTATACGGAATTCAATCCGATCAGCGACAGTTTTCCTGTAAGCAGCTACACTGATTTCACTGCAATGCAGACATATACGCCTGTCAGGAAAAGAACTGTCAGAAAGCCTTCCGTCAAGGCCATAAAGACCGTTAAGACCGGCACCCAAAAGAAGAGCCATGCCGGCAGGAAGATCCTTTGCGCATTCGGAGTCTTGGCAATAGTCCTGACATCAGTTGCCGGCACCTGGTATTATCTGAACGGCAATGATGATCTTAAGGCGGCAGCTGTTTTCGAAGCGGGCTCGAAAACAAAGAACAAGAATACTTCTTCTGATACAGATAAGGAAGATCTTGCAGGAGGCAAGGTCAAGGACCTGTCCGATAAGAAACATACCAAGACAAATGACGGCATCTCATACAGCAAATCATCTCCGGCATATACCGTTGCGGAAAACATCATGTCGACGCTTTGGTGCGATAACGACGTCGATACTGCAAGAGAGATCTTCCACCGCCCGCCCCCCCCCCCCCCCCCCCACCCCCCCCCCCCCCCCCCCCCCCTCCCCCCCCCCCCCCCCCCCCCCCCCCC
>JAEEGH010025739.1_pt1 | contig 11781 bp, 6 predicted proteins | sample 9134181 | NCBI WGS metagenome assembly JAEEGH01 (sample SAMN16246544, study PRJNA631951) | gut metagenome | biome: gut microbiome; feature: rumen; material: DP-attached | host: Bos | place: Iran: Karaj | collected 2018-10 | reverse complement strand
TGAACTTAGCGATAGAAGCTGTAGAAGCCTGATCGCGGTGAGCAGTTCCGAAAGCATCGTTTACGAAGATGTCTCCGTATGTAGCAAGCTCTTTTGCCATTACATCGCGCTCTGCAGCGTCTTTAGAAGTCTCTTCCTTGTGGAAGCGAACGTTCTCGAGCATTGCAACAGCTCCTTCTGGAAGAGCGTCAATTGCAGCCTTCTGTCCGAGTGCATCTGGAAGGAATGTAACTGGTTTTCCGAGTTTTGAAGCGAAATATTCTACAACCGGCTTCATGCGGTTCTTTCCGTTGATGAACTTTTCTGCATCAGCGTCTGTCCAGGTCTTACCAGCTTTTTCAGCCTTTTCCTGAGCCTTTTTTACGTCCTTTTTAGGGTCACCAAGGTGGCTCATAAGAACGAGAGAACGTGGGTTCTGCTCAAGAATGTATTTAATAGTAGGAAGTGCAGCCATGATACGTGTGTCATCCTGAACTACTCCGTCCTTCATAGGTACGTTAAAGTCAACGCGCATAATGATGCGTTTGCCTTTCAAATCAACGTCTTTTACTGTCTTAATCATTTGATTGACTCCTTATATTTTTTATTTTTTCTCAAACAAAAACTAATGTTTCTAATATACTATGTTTTTATTAAATAGTTAATAGAATAATTATTTAATAGAATACTGTATAAATCGGTTTTCAAAATCGCTAACCGAAAGCGGTTCGGAAATATAGTTGCCCTGGAAATTATAGCATTTTCCTTCATTAAGAATGTCATACTGTTCACGGTTTTCAACACCAAGTCCGACAATCTCAACCTCCAGAAGCTTTGCCATATTCATTATTTCTTCAAGAATAATCTGACTACGTTTATCTACTGAAGCCTGGGCAAGAAGCGATTTGTCTATTTTAAGAATATCCGCATCAAAATCTTTAAACATATTAAGGGAAGAACGTCCAAATCCAAAATCATCAATTACAACAACAAAACCATAGGCTTTTAACTTCATTACCAGTTCAGAGAATCTTGCAAAATCAGCCATAAGAAAATCTTCGGTAATTTCAATATGAAGACTGGACACTTCAATTTCGTACTCTTCCACAAGCTGAGTAAAAACCTTATAAACATCAATATAATAATTATCATGACGGGAAACATTTACCGAAATATAACAATCTCTATACCCCTGCTCTTTCCATTCATGAAGTTTACTTGCGGCCTGCTTCCAGATATATTCATCAAGATGATAAATCAGTCCTGTCTTTTCAAGGATTTCAAGAAAATCAGAAGGAAGCATAAGACCCCGTAAAGGATGATTCCATCTTGCCAAAGCTTCGGCACCATAAGTATTCATTTTGGTATTAATAATCGGCTGCAGATACATTTCTATCTGATTTTTTTCGATTGCCTTTATAAAATCCTTTTCGATATTTTTCTCATTCAATAATTTATCCATAAGGGCTGAATCATAATATGCAAAGATTTCCGAATAATCATTTGAAAGATTTGTGATTGCCATTACAGCTTTATCATACATTGATTGTGCTCTTTCTATCTGCCCGTTCAATTCATAAACACCAATAAAAAAATGCATCTGATAAATTGTACTTTTTGTTAATTGCTTCAGTTCATTAATCTTATCTTTCATCATCTGACTTGAAAACTCAGATTTTTTTATATAAAGTCCAAACTTATCATCACTGATTCTGGCATAAACTGCAGAGGGAACAGTTCCTTCCCTTCCCTTGTAAAGTTGAGACTGCATTATAAGAACTTCATCACCAAGCTTTTCACCAAATAATTCATTGATGAGTTTAAAATCCTTTATATTCGAAGCCATCATAAGATAATCTTCTGTGCCGCTTTCTGAAACTATTTTATCGACAGCTTCAAAAAATCCTTCGCGGTTAAGAAGACCAGTTAATTCATCGTGGGTTGCAATATATTTTTCTTGCAGAAAAACATCTACCTCTTTAGTTTTATCAAACATCATCAGACAGGAACCGATTTCTGCATTATCAAGATATTCTTTCTGGAACTCAACTGAATAATGATGAACCTGCTCGCCAATTGTAAAATCCTCACGTTCAATTGAAAAAGTTTCCTCGCTAAGTCCTGTCAAATCAAGACAATTTCTTCTGTAAAGCTCAACTTTCTTTTTACTGAATCTGCCGTCTTTGGTAAAAATCTCTTTTGCAACTTTATTGGCATAAATACAGTGCCCGTAAATATCAAAACAGATAACTGCATCAGAAATAGTTTCGTTTACAGTTCGCAGACTCTGATAGAGCAGATTATGAGGGAAAGAATAAGTTGTGTAATACCAGCAGAAACCAGCAATAGCCGCATAAAGAAAAATTGAAATATCTACAGAAAGATTTACACTATAGGAAATCATATTCAGAAGAATAGCAATCATATAGGCGGCAATAATTCCAAAATATTTCATTTTATAATTTCGTGCAGCCTTAATTGAACTAATAATAAAGAAGATGAAGGTCAAGGCAACCATAAGATAACAAAGTCCAAGATGCAGATAATGAGGCCACTTGAAATTATTTCCCCAGAATTTAAAATCAAGGGCACCTTCCATAAGAAGCAGATCAAACATATGGTGAGTAAAATTATTAATTAAAAGCAGAATAGAATCTATGGAACATAAAGTCATAAAAAGAATAAATAAAGATTTTTTATACTTAGAAGCAATACCTGTATATTCAATACCAAAGAACAACATTGCCATAGCAATCCAGTCGGTTCCTATAAAATACAAGGCATCAAAAAATACTGCCATAGCATGGTTTTTAGAAATAAAGAAGATTGAATAAACAAACGTTGTATAAATTGCGAGAGCTATTGGGCGGATTATTGCCTTATAATATTTATGTTTTTTATGAATTAAATCTGAAATAAGAAAAGAGAGAGTTACAATCATTATTACGCAAAAGGAAACAAATGAAAAACGGAAATAATCAATAAAAATCATTTACGTTCCTCCTGTTCTAGATATTTCTTTTCAAAATCATCAATATGAAGAGGCTTTGAATAATAATATCCCTGCAAAATATCAACTCCCAGTTTAGTCAGAAACTTTACCTGCTCTTTTGTTTCTACACCTTCAGTTACGACTGTCATTCCAAGAGCCTTTGCCATTTTTACAACTGAAGAAATGATGATTTCTGATTTTTCTTCATTTTTGGATTTTTGAAGGAAGTTCATATCAATTTTGAGTACATCAACAGAAAGGTCTTTTAGAGCGTTCAATGAAGAATAGCCACTTCCGAAATCATCCATTTCAATTCTGAATCCATATTTTTTAAGCTTTGAAATAATATCCATAAAGAACTTGGAATCATCAATTAAAATAGATTCTGTAATTTCAAGATTCAAGAAAGCAGGCGGAATCTCGTATTTTTCGACAAGATTCACAAGATATTTGTACAAATCATCGTAATAAAAATCTTTTACCGAAATATTTACTGAAATATAAAACTGATATCCTTTTTTATTCCACTCGCTTAATCTTTGAACTGCTTTTTCCCAGATAAAATAGTCCAGCTGATAAATCATGCCAGTATCTTCAAGTATTTCTACAAAATCGTGAGGATTACGATAAAGACCATTTATATAACGCCAGCGGGCCAGGGCTTCGGCACCTATACATTTTCCATCAGCCGCAGAGATTTGAGGCTGCAAGAAAATACAAAACTGATTTTCAGCAATGGCAGTCTTGAACTCACTAATTATATTTTTTTCAAGAACAAGTTTTTTCATCAGGGAGGTGTCGTACATAGCAATTGTCGTACCATATTCACTTTTAATATTTTTTATTGCCATATTTGCCTTGTCATACATAGTGTGGACATTTTCGTAAGGATTTGCAATTTCATAGACACCAATATAAATATTAAACTGATAATTTATATCAGGATTCATTTCCTGAATAAAATTGGTATTTTTTATTGCCATTTCAGCATTAAAGTTTGATTTTTGAATCAACATTGCAAACTTATCGCCGGAAATTCGCCCGTAAATTACATTTTCATATTTTGCACGCTTAAGCATTTCTGCCTGTCTTTTTAGAATTGAATCACCAAATTTGGTTCCAAATAAATCATTAAGCATCTTGAAATTTTTAATGTTGGTACAAACCAGATAACGCGGTATATCAGGATCTTTTTTAAGAATTCGCTCCATTTCGCTAAAGAAGAATTTGCGGTTGTATAATCCAGTCAATTCATCATGAGTTGCAAGATATTCTGCCTTTTCCATAGCTCTAATTTCGTTAGTACAATCCGTTATCCTAAAATAAGAGCCAGAATATCTACCCTTTTTGTCTCTGATTCGTCTGAACTCAACCTTAAAAATATATTTTTTTGAACCAAAATTAACGACTTCAGTTTTATTGATATTATCTTCTACCGTTTTAAGATAGGGATTAAAAAAATCTTTTTTACTTTCTAAATTATAAGCTTTAGCCTTCTTATTTCTGTAAATAATATTTTCTTCATTATCAAAGCAGACCACAACGTCCGAAATATTTTCAGTTGCAACCGAAAGCATATTTTTCTGAATATGAGAAGGAATCAAAAACTCAAGAGAGATAAAAATAAAAATTACACCAAAGCCAAAAACCAGAATCGAAAAATCAAATTTAAGCAGGCTGGAATTAAAAATGTAAAGTAAATTACTAATCAAAGTTATTTCCAGCATGGACAAAATAATTACATACCGCCCGCGATACAATTTCGGAACCTTAACCAGTTCACTAATCAGCTTAATCGAAATTGCAATCGTAATAGAAATATAGTAAAGATAATGAATATAAAGAAGAATTGATGGCCTGATAGTCCAGCAGCAAACAGAATTTTCATAAAAACAAGGCTGAAAGTCAAAAATCAGATTTTTCATAAAAGTGGAATCAAAAATTGCCGGATTTATCATTTCTTTTTCGCGGCAAATCCAAACCACAAAATTAGAAATCAAAAGCCCAGAATCCAGAATTCCCCAGAGTAAAAATACAAGCAGCAGATTGTTCATAGTCTTTTGCAGACCAATTTTCTCTTCTATCATGTAGGCACAATACAAAAGCGAAAGAAGCAGGACACTAATTAAAAAGAAATAGAAATTAAAAAGAAGAGTAACAAGGGTAACCAGTTTATAATTTGTGATATATAAAGTAAGAACAAAAGAAAAAATCAGTATAGAAGAAAGAGCTTGAAATATTCTGATTACCCTCGCAGCCTTAGACCGTTTTTTTATCGTCATGCAATAGCCCAAAATCAAGAGCAACATCATAAGGACAGAAATTACTGTATAAATATTCTTTACTATGATAAACAAATCAGCATCCCCAGAAAGTAATATTCAAAACATAAGCAGAATAAAACTTTTTTTTACAACTTTTACTATAACAGAAAAAAACGCAGAATGAAAGTATTTTTATTTTCCATCCCACATAGACACAAAATATCAGGGATTCTGGCAAACCAATTACATTGAACAAGAGAAACAAAAGGAATAAAATATTCTTATGTTCAATCCGACAGAAATTATTTTTGCAGTTACGACCGCTTGTAATTTACATTGCGAGCATTGCTTTATAGACCGTGCCCCTCACAAACTAAAAATCCAGGATGCAATCAATCTGCTAAAAAGCTGTAAGGATTCTACAGGCACTTGTAATATAGAAAAAATCGGTTTTAGCGGTGGAGAGCCCTTCCTTTATCTCGATTTTTTGTGTGAAGTTACAAAAGCCGCAGTCCAGATGGATTTTATGTTTGACCAGATAATTACAAACGGCGACTGGTGGATTGACGAAAGCGACTTAATGCAAAAGCTCCAGACCTTGTACGATGCCGGTTACGACGGAAAAATCGGTCTCAGCTGGGATTCTTATCACGGACAGTCAACAGAGCGCATGGAAACCTTTATTGCTTGCGTCCAGGAACTCTTCGGCGACGATTCCATAAATATTCAGACAGTAGATACAGATGCAGAAAATACAGAAGGGGGAAGTCTCCCCCTCGCTCCAGCCGTAAATATTGCTTCGAGTTTTTCAGAGAAAAACTCTGGGAAGCCGTTACACAAGTTTGCCAACCATGTTTCAGCGTTTACGGCTTCCACTACCCCCTCTAACGGGGCACTCCAAACCACCTTGCAGCCCCGTAACGCCCCAAAAATATATCATCTTCCACGAACCTATACATCCCAAGACGAACGAGCCTGGCAAGCCCGCCGCTGGTTCCGCGAAGATTTTTGCGAAGGTCCCGGTCAAATACTCTACGTACATGCCGACGGAAACATCGCGCCCTGCTGCGGTTTTGCAAACGAAAATCCCGAATTATTCATTGGCAAAATAACCGACAACTTTGAAGAGATAATGCAAAATGCTGCTACCAATAAAATGGTAAAAATCTGCTACGAAGAAGGCCTTGCTCATTACCGCCGCCACGGACTCAAAAAGAAGCTGCGTGCTGACGGAAAAAAACTTCCCGGAAAAACTGCCGATATCTGTTCCTTCTGTGATTTTGTCTGCAAACTTCACTAGTTTTCCGAAAAAAAACATAAAAATCAAAAAAAAATGGAAAAAATTAAATTGTATACAATCTTTTTTCTTGCTTTTTTTGTTATCACTAGTTATATTTAAAGCAGATAACATTCATAAGCGAGGTTGAATATGAAAGAAATTGAAATCACAAAGGAAAACTTTGAAAGCGAAGTTTTAAAATCAGACAAACCAGTTATCGTAGATTTTTGGGCACCATGGTGCGGCCCCTGCAGAATGCTTGGCCCAGTAATTTCGGAAATTGCAGAAGAGCATGATGAAATAAAAGTTTGCAAAGTAAATGTTGACGATGAAAATGATTTAGCTACTCAGTTCGGAGTAATGAGTATTCCATTTGTAGCAAGTTTTAAAAACGGTCAGCTTTACAAATCAACTGTAGGATTCCAGCCAAAAGAAGGAATCCTCGAGCTTTTATCTTAGACTTTAGGCTTGATAAAAATCCCGCTATTACAGAAACACCATCTTGTAGTGCTGCCATCAATAAAGTTTTGGCGGGGTTCTTCCTGTCCGCGGCCCGGGTCAAGAGTATAAAGAGTATCGCCCTTCCAGTAAGTCAAAACATAATGAAGCGGATTATGCATAGGAGCATTTAAATCTACGTTTCCGCGTGGCACTACAATCTCTATCACATATTCGTCTTTTCCAAGTGCCGAAGCTATATCTGTAATATTCGTAAGAGATGAAGTATCTACAGTTTTTGCAAAAAGCGCCATCAGTTTTTCGCCCCCCTGCTGGGGATTAGTGAGCTTAATTACAAAACGCACCCCTGCTGAATAAGGTGCAATTTCCTGTAGGATTTTAAATGGGTCACTGTATTCGCCAAAGCCTGCAGAAGGATCAAAAATAAATGGCATGAAGTTACTTTTGAATGGACTCCAGATTACTACAAGGCTTATCTTGATGATAGTGAAAAACCTTTCTGGGATTCAACAAAAGAAGGTGCAAAGGTTTGGGGTGGAATTGTTCAGTCAAGGAACTATATAAAAATTACCGCGGAGTTTGGCAAATGGGGTGGTCCGATTGATGAATCTGCCCTTCCCGCCCATCTGTATGTTGATTGGGTCAAAGTATATAAAGCAGAATAATACTATAAACTTTTTTATATATTGACGTCCGCACTGGGGCTATTGAACAAGCTCCTTTTTTTTCTATAAAATACAACTACTTTGGGGCTGTAGCTCACCTGGCTAGAGCGCTACAATGGCATTGTAGAGGTAGTCGGTTCAAGTCCGATCAGCTCCAGTATTTTGCTTCACCAAAAAATAATCCACTAAAAAATCTATTTGACTTGAACCGACTAACGGAGTGAGCGCACAAAATTGCGAGTTGCAATATAAAACTCCCCGAAGTGTGACGTCTATAACTGGTTTATTCAGCTGTGCGTACTATACGGAACCCCATGGTATGATATTTTTTTGTGGGATCAAGCGAAGATATACTCATTGTTTCACATCTTCCTACTGAGTCTTCAAATCCTCCTCCACAGGCATGGTAGTATTCTTCGCTAGTAAATACCCATTCCCAAACATTACCGCTCATATCGTAAAGCCCATATCCATTAGATTTTTTCTGTGCAACTGGTTGTTTTTTACCATTACTGTTTTCTTTATACCACCCTACCTCATCTAATTTCATACTACCGCTGAATCTATAATTTTCGCCGCCTTGTGCTGCATACTGCCATTCTTCAAGAGTAGGAAGTCTGTACCCATTTGCAGCATTATTTAAAGTAACAACTAATAGTCTCTTTCTGTTCTTCTCTTTTGCTTTTTTATATTCATCTCGTGTTACCTTGTTCGTGTATACATAGTAATCCCAATGCCATTCTTCATAACAAGGAATCAAACCTTCCATTCTACTTAATTCGTTACAGAACGATAAGGCATCTATAAACGAAACAGATGTTATTGGAAGCTCGCTGTTTACTATTGAAGAGTTATCCATTATATAAGTATAAAAACTCACAGTTACTTCCGTTGCTCTTATAAGTAAGTTTTTCTCAGGAATTTTTATCATGAATTTTCTTTCATTCGCAAGTTTATTTTCTTTTTCTTTCTCAATTAGCCTTTCTTTTTCTTTCTCAATTAGCCTTTCTTTTTCTATTATTGTTAATTCATTTAGTCTTTCTGTTTCAAATCTTGTCAATTCTTCTTCTGAGCTGATTTTTCTGACAATACGGAATCCACGAGAGTAACGACGCTCATTAGCATCACAAAGTTCTTTACACGAAACCTTACAGAGGGCAACACTTTCTTCCCAGCCACCCCCACAGTAATAATGACTTTTACCATTATCTGGGTCAGCATCCCAGACCCACTCACTAACATTTCCACTCATGTCATAAAAACCATAACCATTACATTTTTTTTGTCCGACTGAATTTGTTTTTTTACTGTTATCCTGATACCATCCAATTCCGGATAAAATGTTGCCACCACTGAATTCAAAATCATCACCGCCTTTTGCTGCATACTGCCATTCTTCGAGAGTGGGGAGTCTGTATCCATTTGCTTCTTTATTCCATGTTACTTTTGTATCGTCATCAACATATTCAATAATATAACATGGGGTTAAATCTTGAATCTCTGAAAGTTGATTACAAAAAGCCACTGCCTCATTCCAGGAGACATTTTCAACTGGTAATTTTTCATCTTCACTATGGGCAACAAAATAACTTGGATTATTTTCTGTAACTTTTTCATATAATTCCTGTGTAACTTCTGTCTTTCCTACTAATAAATTACTGTCAGGAAGTTTCATCATAGACAATAATCCTTCAACTTCCATCTTTGTTTGCAACTTTTTATTTTCCCTGTTTGTTGAAACTACAAACATTAAAACACGGATAAATAAAAATAATACTAAAGAAGTAAAAACTATAATAAAAATACTTTTAATAAACTGTTTCTTTCTCTCTTGTTTCCACAATGCTTCCTGTCTTCTATTTTCTTCTATTCTTCTTTTTTCATTTTCTTCGGAGTCTTTACGTCTTTGTTCTTCCCATGCCTTTCTCTTTCTTTCCCATTCAGCTTGTTCCTGTTCCTTTCGTCTTCTTTCTTCTTCTTCTCTTCTTCTTCTTTCTTCTTTTTCCAGTTCTTCTTTCTTTCTTCTTTCTTCTTTTTCCAGCTCTTCTTTCTTTCTTCTTTCTTCTTCTATTTTCTTTTGCTCTATTTTTTTAAAAACAGACGAATAACCAAACTCAAATGAGTTTAACCAAGATTCAAATTCCCTTACCAACTTATCAGAGGAAACATCATAGTCTTTCAATTTTAAAAGATAAAAATATTCTTTATTTTCTAATACTTTTAATCCAGATTTTAGTTTGTTTATAATATCACCAGGAATTCTTTTTATATCTTGTGTCAATTTACTAATATCTTCCCTAGGATATTCAAAGGATTCAATTTCTTTTAATTTTTTTTGTCTTTCAGCTAATATCTCACCAAAAAGTATAATATATTCTTCATATTGAGCCTTAATCGGTTCTAATAACTTTTTTCGTAATTTTTCTATACAAGATTTTACATCATTTAGATATGGTTCCAAATCTTTATCTTCGATTGCCATTATAGCGTATTCTTTATCTGCTTCTATTAATTCCATCAAAAAATTACATGCATCATGTTTTTTATTTAAATAAAATAATGCTTTTGTTTCATTATATTTTGCAAGCAGATTTTTTGAATCTAATCCTACTGCTTTACTTGAATCATCTTTCGATAATTCCAAATATTTTAAAGATTCCTTCTCATTCCCTTCAACTAAATAATCATTACTGAGATTCCAACGTGCCTGACCAAGATGTAAATAAATTTTAGACCCAAGTTTTCTAGATTCTTCACCTTTATTTAAATCTGAATCTATATACATTGCTGCCTTAGAAAAAGCTTCTTCTGCTTTTTTTACATCAATAACATTATCATATTTGCCAGCACCATATAGATAAATGTGTCCCAACAGATACCATGTCAGACAATCCGTTTTAATTTTTTTTAATGCCTCCTGACAATAGTCTAAAGCATCTTTATAATAGCCTTTTGTAAACGACTCAAGTGCAAGAAAAAATTGTTCACGAGCAGCTGTCTGTAACTGATTTTGAATGGCATGCTGTATAACATCAAGTCGTTCAGTAAAATTTTTATTCAAAGAATTAATAGAACCATTAACTTCCCATAGCTTTGAAGATATAGCATAAAATCCGTATTCAAGGTGAGTATCAAGATCTGAAATCGATCTATTAACAGAATTAAATCCATGTCCAATATTCGTATTAATATCTGACATTGCTTCTGAAACAGCATTAAAGCCAGATTCCAATTCATAACTAATTTCGCCCATTGACCAGTCAAGGGCTCCTATTGAGTCATAAACTCCTTCAAGATGTTTATTTACATTCGATAGACTGTTGTTTACTGTTCCAAGATTTTCATTTAATGAATCTGTATTTTTATCAAAAGTCTTTGCAAGATATTCTTGTGAAACAACCATTGCAAGTGCATCATTACTGATATCACTATTAAAATTCATATCGTGAATTCTGTTTTCAAGTTTTATATCTTTTCCAAAAATATCTATATCAATACTATTTCTTTCTGCTATTGATGAAACTGCATCTTCATAAGTTTTTGACCCACCGCGATAATATGACATTTTATAATTCCTCCTAAAAATCTAAAACTATCTTAATTATGTCTATATTTATTTAAAATTATCTCATCACAGAACAAAGTATGTGGGGAGTTGTATAATGTCATGGAAAATTTACTGTTGCTGCTATTTTTTATAAAAGATTTCTGACAATTACTTTTTTTGAACATTTTTTAATTATAACACTTGAAAACTAGTTGTCAAGGAAAGAAATAGCAATGATTTTTTCACTTCTTCAAGCAGGGCGTTGCGGGGACGCAGAGAGGAGCCCCCCTTCCTAAATAAAAAAGCACCCAATCCTTAGACTGAGTGCTTTGTATTAGATTAAGCTAAACTGTAATTAGCAGTTCTCGCTGAAGTATTTGATAGTTCTTACCATCTGAGATGTGTAAGAGTTTTCATTATCGTACCAAGAAACAACCTGTACTTCGAACAAGTCGTCAGAAATCTTTGTTACCATTGTCTGTGTTGCATCGAACAATGAACCAAAGCGCATTCCGATTACGTCAGAAGAAACGATTTCGTCTTCGTTGTATCCGAATGTTTCTGGGTCAGAAGCTTTCTTCATAGCAGCGTTGATA